>Ga0308161_1000304_pt1 | contig 89512 bp, 86 predicted proteins | sample PhyFR2_FD_201034 | JGI IMG/M metagenome (GOLD analysis project Ga0308161, IMG submission 201034) | Phyllosphere microbial communities from UC Gill Tract Community Farm, Albany, California, United States - DLSLF.R2 | ecosystem: Host-associated > Plants > Phyllosphere > Unclassified | place: USA...
ATTCTCTTAATGATCTTCTCGATGATTCGTCATCATCAAGCTAGGTCGGCTATATTACTCTAAATTTCTTCAAAGTCAACAGGTAATTTCGATATTTTTAAAACTTATCAAACAACCCAGGAATCCAACCTATCTAGCCAAATCCTTGTTTCTCAACAAGTTTTTATCTGCATCACCGCCGATGGATGTGCATTCTACAGCATTCCCAACCCAATGCAACACCCTTTTTTAAATTTATTGGAATTATCTTATCGAGTGTTTATTTTTAGAGCAAAATTACATTTTTTCTTATATTTTTCGACCGAATTTGTTTTAATACGATAAGAACAATTAAACTGTACTCTTGATATCTATGTTTTGCGTTAAGTGACGCAATCATTTTAATGACTGTATTTCGCTCTCACAGCGATTAAGGACTTATATGCATTACTCGAATTTTATCTTGCTTGGGTTGTTAACTGCTGGAGCTTGTTCATCAGTATTCGCTCAAGAGACTCCAAATGAGTCTGCCGCTCAATCTGCTACGTCGCAACCACAAGTTTCGGCTGAGCAAAAGGTTTCAACGATTCAAGCAATAAAAGATTTAAAGCATCTCACCAAGAATGATTTAAAAGTAAATGCTAATGCTGCACAACCTGATGCGGTTAAAGATCCTTTACAGCCATTGAATCGCCAGATTTATGCATTTAATGACATGTTAGATCGTAACTTATTAAAGCCAGTTGCAATTCAATATGTCGCAAAAGTTCCTGAACCTGTTCGTAGCCCCTACCGTCAGTTCCGCAAAAACCTTGGTGAGCCATGGAATGCAGTTAACCAGCTGATTCAAGGTCGTCCAGCACGTGCTGCTCAAACGTTAGGACGTTTTACTTTAAATACCCTTACAACTTTAGGTTTTGCAGATCCTGCACGTCGTTTAGGATTATCAACTGAAGAAGAAAGCTTTGGTGTGACACTAGGTTATTATGGTGTACCTTCTGGCCCTTATGTAATGTTGCCATTCTTTGGTCCAAGTACTTTCCGTGATGGTTTTGGTTTAGCAGCAGATAGTTTTGGGCGTCCACAGAAATATTTACTGGATGATCAGGAAGGTATTTACTGGTCAACCAATGTCTTGCAAGCAGTTGATGCACGTTCACAAATTCTGGATATTGAAGAAAGTCTAAAAGGTGATAAATATTCAATGATCCGTGACTTCTATTTACAACGTAAGGCTTTCCAGATCGCAGAGAAGCGTGGCGACTCTGATGATGTTTCTTTTGTTGGTGATGAAGATGATGTTGACGACTCATCTTCTGATGAAAAGTGATCACATTAAAATAATGTTTTACAAACTTATGTATTGTCAGAGAATTTAAACTCTGGCAATACTATGTTATAGATCATCTTTCATCTACGATGAATCAAAAATGATCATACAAAGGATTGACTATTCATCTATGTATTTCATTCAACCCACACGCTCCATACCCTGTTTAGATCAAGCTTTAACTGAGTTACCAAGTTTGCAGATCATTCAAGTTGATGATCTGGATTTGTATGATCAAACAATTATTGCGATTGCCGATGTACAAGATTTCTTAAAATATCAATGGAAACTGCCGACTGTTGTGCTTGCATTTGAGCACGAAGGCGCAGCTTTGGCTCAGGCATGGGAATTAGGCGCTTTAGCGGGCTGGATTTGGGATAGCTTGCCAAAAAATCCAATTCATTCTTTATTCAAGATCGATGCTCAATATAAACGTAATCAAGATAGTCGCGATTTGCCTTCTGCGGCCGAATTACAAAAACGTTTGTTGCCGAACCCGATTGAGCTCCCCAACTATCAGTTTGAATCGTTCTTTCAACCCTCGGCTTATTTGTCGGGCGACTGGTATGACTATTGGCGTTTAAATGATGAAGAGGTTTTATTCTATCTTGCGGATGTGTCAGGACATGGTGTCACCAGTAGCCTACTCACATCTTGGATGGCAGCTTTTCATGGTCGCTCAAAAACACCTAGTCAATTAATTCAAAAACTGAATGCAATGTTGGTGCAAGAGAATATTGAAAAGCACATCACCATGGTGGCTGGTATTTTAAATCTGGCGACACATGAAGTTCGTTGGTCTAGTGCAGGACATTACCCGCCTCCAATCATTTTTGAACCGAACCAGCCTCCACAGATTTTAACTACAAGTAGCTTTCCTTTAGGACTCACAGAAGAACTGGAAGTTGAAGAACATCGTTGTGTATTAAGTCGCCATGCGCGGTTTATTGTTTGTTCAGATGGGGCGCTTGAACCCTTCGATGGTGGCCTGAATGATCAATTCAATCAACTGGTGGAACACTTGCAAAATGATTCCTTTAAAGCCCCAGATCACGTGGCTGATGACATTGCCATCCTAAGTCTCCGCCGAATGAATTAATTTAAATATCAAAAACTTAATTAAATCTAGACCTCCGACCACTTGTGTCTGGAATATCACTATGGGATAATTTTATATCCTTTCTCTGAAAATGGCATTTATATGTCAACAGGTCATGTTGAATATGCAAGTTTGAACGGAACGCATATTTTCAAGCTTATTGGCGAAGTGCGTGCTCACTCTTGTATAAGTCTAGACAAACTGCTCAACCGAATTGAACAACAGCAAAATGTTGTTGGTGCAATCGTTGACTTAACTGAAACCACGTTTATTGACAGTACCGTTTTAGGCATTCTGGCAAAACTGGGTTTAAAGCTAAAGCAAGTTCATCAGATCCAAGCAGTCATGCTGTCAACAAATCCAGATATTACAACCTTAGCCAACAGTATGGGGCTAGGACAGGTATTTGTGATTTTAAATTACTGTGGTGATCCGAGTGTATGTACTTTGGAGCTTACCGATGAACATGTCACTCATAGTGCCATGCTCAATACTGTGCTCGATGCACATAAAACGTTGATGCGTTTAAACGAAAATAACCAGAATATGTTTGAACCTCTGGTTAAACAATTGCAAAAAGAACAAGATTGCCTCAATCTCGATGCACATAAACAAAACGCTTGATCACTCAACCTGATATCGCGGCGCCTATATGACTTTACTTTCTGTTGCACAAATGAACTCCCAAAATGATATCGAAGCAAATTTCGATGTCATTGAATCATTAATTCAACAGAGTAAAGCTCAGGCTGCTGAGCTCATCGTCTTACCTGAAAACTTTGTCTGCTTTGCTGCGGGTAAACAACGTGAAACCGCAGCTCAATTCGAGAGTATTCAAAAACGATTAGAGCAACTGGCGCATCACTATCAAATCTGGATAATTGCGGGCACGCTCCCATGCCCTTTCCGTCCAGATGGTTCAATCATTCAGGATGGTCGGGTTCGAACCGTCAGTTTATGTATTAGTCCTGAAGGGACAGAAGCTCGCTACGACAAAATTCATTTATTTGATGTGCAAGTCAGTGATGCAGTCGGCGGTTATCAGGAGTCTAAATTCTTTGAACCTGGTGATCAGGTCGTCGTTGCCAAAACACCTTTTGGTAACATCGGTCTGATGGTCTGCTATGACTTACGCTTTCCAGAACTGGCTTTAACCTTACGTCAGCAAGGCGCCAATATTTTAACGGCCCCTGCTGCATTTACCTATACAACAGGACAGCTTCATTGGCAGTTGCTGCTGCAAGCACGTGCCATGGATAGCCAATGTTATGTTTTAGGTGCTACCCAGCAAGGCTGGCATGGTGAAAAACGTCAAACTTGGGGACATGCAGGAATCACGGATAGTCGTGGACAACTGCTTCAAATGATCGAAACTGAAGGTCATGGTCTAATCACCAGTGCATTTGATCTTGAAGAACAAAATGCAATTCGTGCCTCTATGCCACTGATGCAACATCGCAAGCTCATCAATTATTAAAAATGAAACGCGATCAGCTTTTTTAATCGCAATTTTGCACAAAATATCAGCAATAGAATATATTCTGACCGGCTTGGTCAATTTTTATCAATGTACCATTTCTAGATTCATGATTTAATACAATTTATTGATCATCATAGAGCAAAGTCGAATGATTTTGGGATATGCATGATGTAACATCATCAACTCATTCTTATTAAGCTTTGTTCATGTTTAGATTTATCGCTGCTTTGTTTTTTTTGGGGGCCACCGTACCACTTCACGCCACAACCGTTGATGCAAATACGGATGAATCGGCTGCTTCAACAACAGTGTTATCTACACCACAAAATTTATCTCTGAATGCTTTTGGTCAATGGATTATTGGCTGGGGAACAGGCCCAGAAGGTGCCAGACAACGTCTCGATAATATTCGACGTGAAGATGTTGCAGTGATTAAGCAAAAAGGCACCACCCTAGACATGATTCAGGCTTGGCAAAAGCATTTTGAACTTGAAGCAGAAAATAACCTTGGCAACCCGACAGCGCGTTATCGTGCCCGTCTCATGAAAAAAATTGCCGATCTCTGGTAACAGACACATCAAATTTATTATCTAGTATTGGCATAAGTCTTATCACTTATGCTTTTTTGTTTTGGGCACACAATAAAAATAATTCTCCAAATCAATTTATTGCCTCCCAAATATCCAATATGATTCAAGTGATTCGCATTTATGTCCCTTTATCAATGTGAATTGGCTTAACTGCTCACTCCCTCTACTCATCAATAAAATACCTACAAAACATAGAAACTCCCCTACACATATCACGACCAAAGATGGCAGGATCTATAACGTTTGCTGACTTGTATTTTAATTTAGATCCAGTACGATCAAATTGCATTCAATAATCTTCAGGAAGAATAATCATGTCATTAGAAAAAGTGGTTTATCGTGCAAAAGCAAAAGCAACAGGCGGTCGAGATGGCCGTGCAACCTCTTCTGACGGCGTTTTAGATGTAAAACTCGGTGTACCTAAAGAAATGGGCGGTGCTGGCGGTGAAGTGACCAACCCAGAACAGCTCTTTGCTGCTGGCTATTCTGCATGCTTCTTAGGTGCAATGAAGTTTGTTGCGAACCGCGATAAATTCAATATCAGCAAAGATGCCTATGTAGAAGGTGAAGTCGGAATTGGTCCAATTCCAACGGGTTTTGGTATTGAAGTCACTTTAAATATTTATCTGATCGGAATGGAACAAGCTGAAGCAGAACAATTGGTTGCTGCTGCACATATTGTTTGCCCTTATTCAAATGCGACCCGCAACAATATTGATGTGAATTTTAATATTGTGACTGCTGAATAATTTTAGCAACCATAAAAAAACAGCATGCGATCTGCATGCTGTTTTTTATTGCAAAGCTTAAACTTATTCTTCAGCAGCTTCATTGGTGACACGAAGTACTTCTTCCAGTGTCGTTTTGCCAGCTAAAACTTTCAATAAACCATCATCTCGAATTGAAGCCGCATGACGGCGCGCATGATTTTCCAATTCATACTCAGCCGCATTGCCATGAATCAAACGGCGCATCGACTCATCGACTGGCACGATTTCATAAATTGCAGTTCGACCGCTAAAGCCTACATGTGAACATTTTTCACAGCCCTGTGGTTCAGGCAGCTGCATATATTCATCAACTTTCAGATGCTGGAAAACCTGACGCTCAAAATCATCTGCCTGACGCCAAGTCACACAATGCGGACATAAAGTACGAACCAGACGCTGTGCAATCACACCAATCAAGGAACTCGCCAATAAGAAAGGCTCTATTCCCATATCTTTTAATCGCGTTACCGCACCAATTGCAGTATTGGTATGTAGTGTGGAAAGTACCAAGTGACCCGTTAACGAAGCTTGAACCGCAATTTCAGCAGTTTCCAAGTCACGAATCTCACCAACCATGACCACATCTGGATCTTGACGCAACATCGCCTTCAATGCACGTGCAAAGGTCATATCTACTTTGGTATTGACCTGAGTTTGTCCAATCCCTTCCAGTTGATATTCAATTGGATCTTCGGCTGTCAGAATATTACGGGTATTGTCATTCAGATCAGACAAGGCGGCATACAAGGTTGTGGTTTTACCCGAACCTGTTGGGCCAGTCACCAGAATAATGCCATGTGGGCGATGAACCAATTGGGTTAAACGCTCATAATCATTTTTCATCAAGCCCAAATGGGTCATGTTTAAACGCCCTGCCTGCTTGTCCAGCAAACGCATGACCACACGCTCACCATGCGAAGAGGGTAAAGTCGAAACACGTACATCCACTTCTCGTCCAGCAAGGCGTAATGAAATACGACCATCCTGTGGAATTCGCTTTTCGGCAATATCCAGTTTCGCCATGACCTTGATACGAGATACCAAGAGCGGTGCCAGCTCACGACGTGGCTGCACGATCTCACGCAATTGACCATCAACACGCAAACGTACTGACAGTTTTTTCTCAAAGGCTTCAATATGAATATCTGAGGCACTCACCCGAATCGCTTCTGATAATAAGGCATTGATTAAACGAACAATCGGTGCATCATCTTCCTGATCCATCAAGTCTTCGGCTTCAGGTACCTGATCGGCCAGACTCAGTAAATCGGGATGATCTTCCAGTCCTGCTGCAACTTGCTGCGATTCGCCTGTATCGCCCGCATAACTGGAACTGAGTAAGGCATGAAACTCTTGATCACTACACAATTGATCGTGAGCAGATTTCCCCAGAATTCGACGCGCTTCCTGCAACGCAATACGCGCAGTGTCCTTGCGTCGTACAATAAAAATTTGATCACCTTCATAGCGCAATAAAACGCCATGTCGCTTCGCAAAACTATAAGGAATTTGTATTTGTTTAAGTATTTGCATCACACAAATAATGATAAGAGAAAGTATTGAGTGTACTCTAAGCAGATTACAGCGTGAAGTCTGTTTAGCATACTCACAAAGGAATTTTGCATCTTGTCTCAAAATAATCAATTTGAAGTACCACCTTCCAATACTTTGAAATGGTGGGGTGAACAACAATTCGAACTTCAACAGGCCAAAGCTTGGCAATTCGGTTCATTGCTCTTTCGTCTGACTCGCGGCATTAAAGAATGGCGTCTTGAATATCATCGTCCTCAGTTTCAGCATGATTACGAACAACAGTGGCGAATATTGAACGATATTGAATTTGCCATGCCGCCTCCAGCAAAAATTGAACGCTACATGTTTCATAAAACCAATAGTACGTTTCATTTAATGCCGCGTCTGGCTGATCGTTCAGTGGTGATTCGTCCTGTAGATCCGATTTATATTCCAGCGGGTCAGCGCGGAACTTTATATATCAGCACACCGTTGTGGATCGCAGGTCTGGTGGACGGACTTTCTGAACCGCTTTTTGATATCCCAGTCATTCAACCGAAAGACACATGGTTTGGTAAAGACCCACAAAATGGTGAGATTTGCTACGCCACTTCAGTCGACGGTCGTATCGATTTGAATCTCCTTAAACCACGCGCTTTCCGAGCGGTCACGCCAATTGAGTTTCACAATACCAGTCATCATCAATTGCGCTTTGACCGTATGAATGTGCCTGTGCCTGCCCTGCCACTATTTTATAGTGAAAGTACAGGACGCTTATGGACCTCGCAAATCAAGGTCTATTACGAAGGTACAGATCATCCGGCACGAATTCGCATTGAAAACAAAACCCCGACTCAGGCAGGTGAAGTCACCTATGTACATCCCCCTCGAGCCCCCGGTAGCACCTTATTCAATATGTTTGATTCATTCTTCTAAGGGGTTGCCATGCCGAATTCAAATATTCCAAAAGATGTTGCTGGCAGCCTGACCAGTGTTTTTACCAACATTAATTTTGAGCGCCTCAGCGAAATCGTGGTTGCCATTATTTTATGTTTTATCGGCTTCCTGATTGCGCGACTGGTCTCCAATGCCTTTATCCGCACCATTGGTAGCCGTTTTAATGCACATCAACGCTTATTATGGCGTCGAGGTATTTTTTATTTTATTTTCTTGCTGTTCATCATGACCAGTTTAAGGGAAGCGGGTTTTAAACTGAGTGTCTTTCTCGGTGCAGCAGGGATCTTGACGGTCGCTTTGGGTTTCGCCTCTCAGACTTCTGCAACCAACTTGATCAGTGGTTTGTTCCTGATTGGTGAAGGTTCCTTTGAAGTCGGTGATACCATTCAAATTACCTTAATTCGGGGCCAAACCATTGAGGGTGAAGTCATTTCAATTGATTTACTCTCAGTCAAACTTTTGACACTGGATAATGTTTATATTCGCTTGCCGAACGAACAACTGATTCGAACGCCCGTGATGAACTTATCCAAATATCCGATACGGCGTATTCCGATTACGCTCGCGATTAATTTCCATGAAGATATCATCAAAGTGCGCCAAGTCTTGTTAGATGTGGCAGCGAAATATCCACTGGTGATGGATGACCCGAAAGCCACGGTCACTGTTACTGCATTTAGGGAATCTTCAATTGAGTTGTTATTTGCGGTGTGGTGCCGTCAGGAAAATTCACTTAAAGTCCGCGATGAAATGCAGGAACGGATTCGTAATGGCTTTCTGGAAAATGAAATCGAAATTCCAGTACCGAAGATGGGCCTGATTGATCGACCTCTACCTTTGGAAAATGATGAAATCGATCAATATGCCAATCAGAAAGAGCTGAAAAAAGACGAGAAAGAAAGATAATTAGCTTTCTTTCTCGGTCTCACTTAGCGCAGGTGGCAACGGTGCCAAATAAGCAATCACCAGCATCACCGCTCCCGAACCGATAAACGAAATCACGCGGGTTAAAGTGCCACTTTGCGACAAGTCCAATAACAACAGTTTCATGACCACTATTCCCAATAAAGCCGCACCGACAAACCAGATTTGGCGGATGTGGCGGCGACTGGAAAAAGTCATGAGAACGAAGGCTAAAATAACCCATAGCAATGTCAAACTGAGTTGCACATCGCCATTTGACCAAATTGCTGTCCCCCAGAATGGTGTTCCTAGATAATGATGCATGGCACGCACCACCACACTACTCAGTACCAATAGACCAATCAAAATCGTGGTCACTTTAAAGCCCCATTCTATCGAACGCTCTGCACTAAAGTCATGATGATAAATTACCCAGATCAGACCGAAGAACATCAATAAAGACAGGATATCCGTCAGATTAAGCAACGGTAGCACATAATATTGCTGTGCAGAATATAGATCTAGACTGACCAATACCAGCCAGACTAAGGTTAGGCACCAGATCGGAACCTGATGTAGCAACTGGGTTTTATTCGATATAAATCGCCAGATACTATAAATGGCTGGGACAATCGCAAGCGCGACAAGTGGCATGATTGGGAAAATAGCCAATCCAATACTGGCAAGACTGAGCCAAAGCAAAGCTGACCACAACATGAGCGATACTTTAGATGTGTGAGCACTCAAGTTAGTCAGTATTAACGTCATCGCAATCGAAGCTACAGCAAAGCTGATCTGATTTAAGCTACTCGACCAGTGCCAAACGACATACACATTTTGAGCAAAACTTTCCGCATAGAGCAAAGCTAATAAGCCGGCCAATAAGATCAGTTGTACATTGCCCCACTGCAATCGTGATTTAACATGTACCGCCAAACTAAACAGTGCCAGTAATATTGCCGCAATCGCAAGGTAAGGACTTAGCCCATGCTGTTGCCATTGCATCAATTCAACAGCCGCAATTGCTCCAGAATATAAACCAAGCGCTAAAAACACGCCGCTCAGCATCCGCGCACTAAAGTACTTTTCGACTTCCTGATAATGCAACAAGTAAAAGGCCGAAATAAATTGCGCTAAAGCAAAAATTGCGGTGCTTAAAATCGGGAAATGATCATTTGACCAGACCTGAAACAGCAGCGCTACCGAACTGAGCAAGACCAAAGCGACACCAATATAACGACTTAAACGGTATCGCTCAGTGACGCCCCAAACGATTAATGCCGTGCCCTGAATTACCCAGCCCGTTGAAGTCCAATGTGCTCCTTTAGCCAATGGGAAAATCAATGCAACAAACACCACCGCAAGGATAAAGAAACTTTTGGCCAAGATTGATAATTGTGGATGCTGACGTTTAATCCAGAGATTTAAAGCAATATAAGTCGTGGCAAGTGCAACAGCCCCCCAAGTGAGTGCTGAGGTTGAGTTATGCATTAAATAAGCATGTAAGGAAAAGCCTAACACAGGCACACTAAAGATCAGACCGACATCTAAAATCGGCTGTAAGCGCTCAGATGACTGATCTGTTTGTTGCTGCTGGTTTTGAGCACGCAGCATCAACTGGCTATAACGAATACTGAGCCAGATGAATAAAGCCATATGCAACCACAGGATCATATCCAAGGTATCAAACTGTGATGTTTTTGCATAAATCCCAATGGTTGAGCCACCAATAAACATGGTGGCAAAAAACGCAATTTGATGCAGAATTTTCCAAGGTTGAATAAAGTTCAGCGCTGCCACAGCCAAGTTAATGACAAAGTAATAGCCAAACAGGAAAATCACATCAGGATGATTTTGTGGAATCACCAAAGGTGCAAGATAAGCCATGGTCAATGCCAACATGGCTAAATACAGGGCTTGTTGCTTTAAACTCAAATAAACTGTGACTAATAATAAAATCACAAATAAAATACTGGCAGTCGTTAAGCTGGCAATTACGGCAAAATGATGAGAGAAAATCAGCGTCAAGAAAATGACAGCTAGCCCTACGCCTTGTAGCGCAACTGCGAATAATTGATTTTTCTTTTGCAGTAAATAACCTGCAACCGTCGTCACTGCCCCTGCACTGGCAATAAAACCCAGCTTCACGCCAAGACTGAGCTGCCAATGTTCACTGGCAAAACGTAATAATAAAACCACACCAACCATGAGTACGGCGACAGCAACACGAAGAATTGGATTGCCGTGCATCATCCAGTCCAATGCAGGCTGCCACCAACTCGGTGTTTTAGGCTCAACGGCTTGAGTAACTGAAGTCTGGGTCTGTCCAAATGGTTCTTGAGCTGATGAAGTCTCTTGATGCATCCATGCTGGGGGCTGCTCAGGTTGAATCGAATTTGAGGAAGCTGTAGCTGTGGGAATCGTTTCAATCTTCTGATCAGGATGGCTCTGCTGTAAGTGAGCGAAGCTCCCCTCTCCACTCTGATGTCGCTGAGTCGCATCATGCTCCAAATGTAACAAACGGGTTTGAAAGGCACTGATCGTTTGGATCAGGCACAACAGCAATACCAATAAAGCGCCGCCAGCCAGCCACATCCAGGTATTGGCATAGGCAAATAGCGCAACGAGTGCCGCGCCATATATCACAATTTTTTGTACACCAATACCCGCTGTCTGTGCAAAATTATTCGGCGTTGCCTGTTCGAGTTGCAACAAGCGCTGATGAATCTCAGACAGAATGTGCACAATAACAACGGTCAGCCCAATTGTTGCTGCGATAACAGTCGCATGCCATTTAAATGCAACCGCACAAGCAAGCAGCACCGTCAAAGCAATCAGGACAAAAACCATTCCCTGTTTGTCTTTTTTATACATAGACTTATATCAATTATGACAGCTTCATTGCAGGTATCTTACTTGATCACTGCATAAGCAGGTATTTTCACATACAAAATACTGCAAATCTTAAACGACAAATCCAGCCGTACTCATCCGCGTTCAGATAAGACAGCCACGGCTTTTTCACGTAAAATACCGACTAATTTATAATTAGGATTTGCGCAATGCCACCTTTTGTCTTGGTTGACGGGTCTTATTTCTTATTTCGTGCTTTTCACGCTTTACCGCCATTAACGACGTCTACTGGCTTACATACCAATGCAATACGTGGTGCAATTTCAGCAATCCAGAAATTGATGCGTCGTACCCAACCGACTCACATGGCTGTCATTTTCGATACGCCAGAGCCAACTTTCCGTCATAAGTTATCACCGATCTATAAAGGTGATCGTCCAAGTATGCCAGAGGAGCTGTCTCAGCAAATTCCTTACTTACATGCTTTGATCAGAGCACAAGGTATTCCGTTGTATAGTCTTCCCGGTGCGGAAGCAGATGACATTATTGGAACATTAACCAAACGCGCTTTAGCAGAAGGTCATCACGTCCTGATTTCGACCGGTGACAAGGACATGGCACAGCTGGTCAATGAGCACGTCAAACTGGAAGATAGTTTTAAAGAACGTGTTTTAGATGAAGCGGGTGTTTTTGAGAAATTCGGGGTACATCCAAATCAGATCATCGATTACTTGACCCTGATGGGCGATGCTTCTGACGGAATTATGGGCGTTCCAGGAGTCGGCGCGAAAACAGCGGCGAAACTGTTAAATGAATACGGTACATTGAGCAATATCATTGCCAATGCCGATCAGTTGAAAGGCAAAATCAGCCAGAACATTAAAGATAACGTAGAGAACATCAAGATTGACCATCAATTGGCAAGTATTGTTTGTGATCTTGATCTGGCTTTAGATTGGCATGACCTTAAACTCACCAATCCAAATGTAGATCAGTTACGTAATCTCTATACTGAGCTCGAATTCCGTAACCAGTTACAATCGCTGGATCATCCAAATAATCCAAACAGTTCAGCTTATCAACAGACATCTCAAAGTATTGCCAAAGCTGAGCAAAAAACTGAGCAAGTGGTTGTTGAAGATCATGCCAGTCTGTCTAGTCAAGATGATCAACTCGGTACAGCAACTTACCATACAGTGCTGAGCCAACAGGACTGGGATGCGTTATTGCAACGTATGCAGCAAGCAGATCATTTTGCGATTGATACAGAAACCACCAATCTAGACTACCGCTTTGCTGAGCTGGTCGGTTTCTCGGTCGCATTTGATGCCAATGATGCTTACTATGTTCCTGTCGCACATGATTATGAAGGTGCACCAGAACAACTGAATCGTGAACAGGTTCTAGCTCAGATCAAACCGATCCTTGAAAATGAACAAGTGAAGAAAATTGGTCATCATTTAAAATATGATGCTCATATCTTTGCCAATCACGGTATCACTATTCAAGGCTGGTATTTCGATACCATGCTTGCTTCATATGTGTTGAATGCTGCTGCAACACGACATGGCATGGATGATGTTGCCCGTCTTTATCTCAGCCATTTGACCACGACTTTTGAGCAAATCGCAGGTAAAGGTGCTAAACAAAAAACCTTTAATCAGATCGAACTTGAAGTGGCAGCCCATTATGCTGCTGAAGATGCGCATGTTACCTATCGTTTATATGAAGTGCTCGCAGCAAAACTGAAAGCCCATCCTGAACTGGTAAATATCCTGCATAACATTGAGATGCCAGTTGCTCGCGTGCTCACAGGCATGGAAGAAGATGGTATTAAGCTGGATCATCAATTCCTCGATCAACTCAGTGTTGAGTTTTCAGAAACGATTCAAACGCTTGAAGCTCAAGCAGCAGAACTGGCGGGCGAAGCTTTTAATGTGGCGTCACCTAAACAGGTTGGTGAAGTCCTGTTTGAAAAGCTTGGACTCAAAGGTGGTAAGAAAACAGCCACAGGTCAATACAGCACCAGCGAAAGTATCCTTGAGAAAATTGAGCATCCTTTAGCAGAAGTGATCTTAGAACATCGCGGTTTGGCGAAACTCAAAAACACCTATACGGATCGCCTGATTGTACAATCGAATGATACCACCCATCGTGTGCATACCAGCTATCATCAAGCTTTAACCGCGACAGGTCGTTTGTCTTCAACTGATCCAAACCTGCAAAACATTCCAATCCGTACCCCGATTGGTCGTCAGATTCGTAAAGCCTTTATCGCACCTGAAGGTCGCGTATTATTGGCAGCCGATTACTCGCAAATCGAATTGCGTTTGATGGCACATTTCTCTCAAGATGACGCCTTAGTTCATGCCTTCCAGCAAGGTCAGGACGTACACCGTCGTACTGCTTCCGAAGTATTGGGTATTGATATTGAAGATGTCACCAATGACCAACGTCGCCAAGCCAAAGCGGTCAACTTTGGTCTGCTGTATGGGATGTCTGAATTTGGTTTAACCCGTCAGCTTGGCTTTACCCGTGAAGAATCTCGTAGCTATATCGCACGTTACTTCCAGCGTTATCCGGGCGTACTGGACTATATGGAACGTACCCGCCAGATCGCTCGCGAACAAGGCTTTGTCGAGACGATTCTCGGCCGTCGTTTGTATACACCAGACATTATGGCAACTAATAAAATGATTAAGCAGGCAGCCGAACGTGCAGCAATTAATGCGCCGTTACAAGGCAGTGCAGCAGACATTATCAAGCTTGCCATGATTGCAGTCGATAAAATGTTGCCGAAAGATCAAGCCAAGCTGTTATTACAGGTACACGATGAACTTGTGTTTGAAGCGGATGTGGCAATTGCAGATGAACTTTCAAAACAAATTGCGGAAGTGATGCAATCTGTATTGCAAATTTCTGTGCCATTTGTAGTTGAAGTAGGTCAAGGACTAAACTGGGACGCTGCGCACTAAGTCAGCCCCAGCTCATAAAAATATAATGTTTCTTGCAGACAGGGGATTAACTCCCCTGCGTTACAAGAATAGTAAGAAAGAAAAAATGGGTATTACGCCCATTTTTTATTGAATCAAACTTGCTTAAAGGCCTGTTAACAGAACTTTAGCTGCTTCATTCATCAAGATCTCAGCAACGTATAAAGCCAAGAACGCCAAAATTGGAGAAAGATCAATCATTCCCATATTTGGCATGATACGACGGAAAGGTGCAAGCAATGGTTCAGCCAGCTCCTGAATCACTTCAATATAGGGTGAACGTGTCTGTGTAAACATCACCACCCAGCTTAAAATGATGGTCGCAAAAATCAAATAACGACAGAAACGGATCAAGTCCTGAATCATGGTCACGAATGTTGTGATCACCAGATACACTGCGCTATGTGGCATTTGTCCAGATAAATACATCAAACCGAACATTTTCAGTAAATACAGTACCACCAACAAAGCTACTGCCGCTAAATTGACACGCCCCTTGCCGACTGTTGGGAAAATACGACTAAAAATATCTACAATCTTGGTTGCTTTCACTGTCGAAAGTACCACTGGATTGTATGGACTCACTGCCGCCAATTGCATTAAAAAACGGAAAAAGACCAATAAAATTGCAACATTGATCAAAACACCAAAAATTAGCGCAGAACTTGCACCCATAATTGTCTTATCCTACTTAAACCGATTTAGTCTTGTCACTCAGCTCTTGCGCAAGCTCTTGGCTACGCTTCTGAGCTGCTGCAAGCGCTGCTTGAATATTTTGTGAAATCTGCGCACGATCAAACACCTCTAAAGCTGCTTGCGTAGTGCCATTTGGAGAGGTCACATTCTTACGTAATTCTGCTGGAGAATTTGAGCTGGTAATTGCCATTTGCGCCGCACCTAATGCAGTTTGCAAGGTCAATGCAGTTGCAACTTTTTCATCCAACCCCAAGTTTTTACCTGCACGAATCATACTTTCCATCAAATAGAAGAAATATGCAGGACCAGAACCCGATACTGCAGTTACTGCATCAATTTGTGCTTCATTTTCTACCCAGATGGTTAAACCTGTCGCTGCAAGAATCTGACTGGTTAATTCACGGTCTTGTGCATCAACAGCTTCAGAGGCATAAATACCATGCGCACCTGTTTGAACCAAGGCTGGCGTATTTGGCATAACACGGACAATACGCTGACTGCCACCAATCAAATCTGAAATGGTCTGAATCTCAGCACCCGCAATAATCGAGATCACAAGTTTATCTGACAACAAACCATTTAATGGTTGTAATACCGTTGCCAACACTTGCGGTTTTACTGCCAATACGACGACATCTGCATTCTTGATTGCTTCCACATTATCTGTGGTGGTCTGAATCCCTTTTTCTTCTAATACGTGACGAATTTGCTCTACTGGGTCAGAAACGGTAATACGTGTCGTCGGTAAACCACGAGAAAGTAAGCCGCCAATCAAGGCTTGCGCCATATTACCGCCGCCAATAAAACAAATATTTTTATTCAATGCTGTCGCCATGTCCTACTCGTCATATCAAAAAGACTGCTGAAAAGTACAGTCAGAAATTAAACTTGGTTGCCAACCACCCTGCTCTAAATACTCAGATTGCGCCAACCAAAAACCTTTTGGGCTAAAAACCCCAAGCATAACATTATCCACGACTAATATTTGAATTGTATGACGTAACCAAGGCAAAATCTGTGCTTCTTGAATGGCTTTTTTGAGAGGCCAATGTCCAACACGACCATAAAGATGAATTTTTTCTCCGCCCTGACGTTTAAGTAGCTTCAACTCACGCCCTAACAGTTGTGCAGAAAGGCCCATGGCTTGCGATTCAATCTTAAATTGTCCAGCAGCAACCTGAATCACTTGTCCCATTTCATACTGTTGAGAAATAATATTCGGAAAGCTAGTTTGCTGTTCCGCATACAATTCATCATGGCTTAAACGGTATAATTTTTTCTGATAACGCGCATAGTAATGCGGGTGAATATGCAAACTTGCCTGCGCATCAGGTTTTGCCCAAATGACTTCGTTCTGTAGGCGCTGCACCATATCGTAACTTGGCCGATATTGGTCTTTACCTTTAATCCAGACGGATAACAGTTGTCGTTGCCGCGCTGTTGAAAGCTCAACCAATTTAGTTAAATCCAGCTCACGATCCGTTGCACAATGCTGCCAGTCCTGTTTCAACACATCATTTAAGATTTCCGCTGCATCTTGCATCAGATAACTGCTTCGTGCCACAGCCGACTGCATTTTAGGGAAACGGTTTTCTAGCAGCGGCCATAATTGTTCTCGGCACCATGCCCGATCATAATGTGTATCGTGATTGGTCGGGTCGGTGACATAGTTCAAAGCCAGTTGTTGTGACCACTGTTCAATCTGTTCCCGACTCAAATCTAAAAATGGTCGCCAGATGGTCATATCCTCGCGGATATCAAGCTGTTGCATGGCAGCAAGTCCATTGACTCCCGCCCCAGAAAATAGACGTAATAAGAACGTTTCAGCCTGATCTTGCTGATGATGTGCTAAGACAAGAATTTCATTGGATTGTAAGTGTTGCTGATAAGCATGATAACGGGCTTGTCGCGCTTGCTGCTCCAGATTGCCAGTTTCAACCGTGACTTTTTGCAGAATAACAGGAATATTGAGTGCTTCAGCTTGCTGTTGGACGAACAATCCCCAGCCCGCACTCAGCGTTTGCAGCTGGTGATCTACATAAATGGCACGAATTCGATTTGGAAAAAGTTCAGACATCAGATACAGCAACAGCATGGAATCCATGCCGCCGCTACACCCAATCAAGAATTGAGTTTGTTCAGAAAAATGCTGTGATTGTCCTAAGACGCGATGCCTAAATTGCTGCTGCCAAACTTCATTAAACGTTGATAACGTGCGTCGCATCGTTCTTGGGCATCCATCGGTTGCAATTCATCTAAAGCTTGCTTTAACACATCTTTCAAATCATGCATGACTTTTTCAGGTTGCAAATGCGCACCTTCACCTTCATCCACGACATATTCAACGATGCCTAAAGCTTGGAGTTTATCGGCAGTTAATGCCAGCGCTTCACTTGCTTGTGCTGCTTTTTCTGCGGTTTTCCATAAAATAGAAGCACAGCCTTCAGGTGAAATCACTGAATAGATACTATGCGATAGCATAATCACACGATCTGCTACACCAATACCTAAAGCACCACCAGAACCACCTTCACCAAGTACAGTCGCAATCACTGGAACTTTCAAACTTGAAAGTTGTGCCAAGCTGGTTGCAATCGCTTCAGCCTGACCACGCTCTTCTGCACCTACACCTGGGTAAGCACCCATGGTATCAACAAACGTAAATACTGGTAAATTGAAGCGCTCAGCCATATCAAGTAAGCGCTGTGATTTACGATAACCTTCCGGGTTACACATCCCAAAGTTATGCTGTAACTTTTCACGGGTACTGCGGCCACGGTGCTGACCGACAACCATCACAGGTTGCCCATCAAAACGTGCCAGACCACCAATCATGGCACCGTCATCACCAAATAAACGGTCACCATGAAGTGCATCAAATTCAGTAAAGATTTCACTGACATAATCTAGAAATTGCGGACGTTCAGGATGTCGTGCAATTTGAACCGTAGCCCAAGCCTTGGACTGAGTCGCTTTATTTTTCATAAGTCAAGAATGATCCATAATAATATGGTTAATCAACAAATTTGTCTGACTGAATATTTAACTCAATGTCCCAATGCTTAAACTGCAATTGTTCATCATGCAGGTCAGCAACTAATAAAGGCCATTGTTTAGCATCGCCAGATACGCTTAGTTGCCATTGTTGATCATTTACAACACTGAGTTCAATGGCAGGAAGCATCTGATCACTACGACTATGGTTCAGCAAAACAGCCAGACGAAGCAATAAACAAAGATAAAGTAAATGGCTACCACCGACCTTTAAAACGTCATTTTTTGCATCTGCACGCAACTTGCGACGGTGATGTGAAACCAGATGAGACAAATGGTTTTGATCAATTTGTGAGAAACCAGGAATATCCGAATGCTGCAATAAATACGCGCCATGACGATGATAACCAGCATGACTAATCGCCAGACCAATTTCATGTAAATAAGCCGCACGACGCAGTAAGTCACTGTCTTCAGTGGTTAAATTCAGACTTTCAGCCACTCCGTCAAACAATTGCTGAGCAGTGCTGACCACACGTTCTGCCTGTTTCGGATCCGCATTGTAGCGACCCATTAAGGCTTGCACACTACGGTCACGAATATCTTCATGCTTGAAACGTCCAAGCAGGTCATACATGACGCCTTCACGTAACGCACCATCAGAATATGCCAATTTATCGATATCTAAAACTTCAAAAATGGCAAATAAAATCGCAACGCCAGCTGGCAAAACTGCTCGACGATCTTCACGTAGGCCTTCGAAATCAATTTCAGAGATATGTTTAAATTTAAGTAAACGATCTTTTAACTTATATAAGCCATCACGGGTCAGATTTTCCTGTTCATCACTTAAGCCAAGATTAACCGCAATCTGACGACAGGCTTTGATGGTTCCACTTGAACCGACAACGGTATCCCAACCCACTGATTTATAGGTATTGGCAATACCTGACATTTCTTTACGGGCTGCTACTACAGCTTTATCAAATGCTTTGCTGGTAATCTCGCCATCAGAGAAAAAAGTTTTGCTATAAGCCACACAACCCATCTGTAAAGATTCGGTATGCAGCGGCTCAAATTCTTCACCAATAATAAATTCTGTTGATCCACCACCAATATCAACGACTAGACGACGACCGCCATTGGCCATGGTATGAGAAACACCCAAGTAAATCAGACGTGCTTCTTCACGACCTGCAATAATTTCAATCGGTTTTGGTAAAATTTCTGCAGCTTTCTGAATAAATTCGTGACCATTTTTCGCTTGTCTTAATGCGTTAGTCGCCACAATTCTTAAACGATTCGGTTGTACCGAACTTAAACGTCCCACAAAACGGGCTAAACATGCCAGTCCACGCTGTTGTGCTGCTTCTGTTAAATTCTTATTTTCATCAAGCCCAGCTGCTAACTGTACCTTTTCTGACATTGAAGCGACTTTCTTAACCTCACCGTGATCAACACGTGCAATTGCAAGATGGAAACTGTTTGATCCCATATCAATCGCAGCAAGTAACTCTTCATCAATCAGAAAATCAGACATTATTCATATAAACCCATGCTCAATTCACGCATTAGAGTAATTCACATGCTTACAATTTTAAAGTCATTTTAATCAATAAAAGTTACCTATTTCTGCTTTTAATGCATAAATCATTGTAGAAGTCGATGATCAACATCGTGAGCATCCATTAGACTTTTCATTTTCAAACTTGAATAATCGGAACAAACCCTTACATTGAGTAAAGTAGCAATGTAATATTCATCGTGATGATGAACTAATTCGCACTTTATTTCTTAAATTTGGAGCAACCTTATGTCTGCGACTATTGTTAATACAACTGATGAAAACTTCCAAGCAGATGTTTTAGATGCTGAAACGCCTGTACTTGTTGACTTCTGGGCTGGCTGGTGTGCACCATGTAAAGCAATTGCACCTGTACTTGAAGAACTTTCAAACGAATACGCAGGTAAAGTTAAAATCGTTAAAGTTGACGTTACTTCATGCGAAGACACTGCTGTGAAATACAACATCCGTAATATTCCAGCATTATTGATGTTTAAAGATGGTGAAGTTGTTGCTCAACAAGTTGGTGCAGCGCCACGTTCAAAACTTGCAGCATTTATTGACCAAAACATCTAATACGACTGTTGAATTGTCAGTGCTAGAAATACACTATTAAATGAATAGTGTATTTCTAGTTAAAAATTGACAAATCCCCTGATTTCATCTATATTTCTGGATCAAGAAGCTTTGAATGGAATCTACTTCATTGCGCTTCTTACAAGACACAAAACATAAGATCGCCGCTCGGCAATAAACAATTGTTTTCACATTTCTCTCTGAAACAATGAACCAGACTACTGAATTGTGGTTGTGTAAATACAATTACATCAGCATGTATGTATGCGGTCGATTTTTATTCTTTCCCTAACGTAGTCCTCCACTTATTCCATTCTGTCTGACCACTTATGAACTTAACTGAACTCAAGAAAAAACCCATTGGCGAACTCATTAAAATTGCGGAGTTTATGGGCCTTGAAGGCATGGCACGTAACCGTAAACAAGATATTATTTTTGCCATTTTAAAGCGCCATGCCATGAATGGCGAAGAAATCTTTGGTGATGGTGTTCTCGAAATTCTTTCTGATGGTTTTGGCTTCCTACGCTCTGCGGCTGGTTCATATTTAGCTGGACCAGATGACATCTATGTCAGTCCATCACAGATTCGCCGTTTTAACTTACGTACGGGTGACACCATTACAGGTACAATTCGTCCACCTAAAGAAGGTGAACGTTATTTTGCCCTATTAAAAGTTAACCAAATTAACTACGACACCCCAGAAAACTCACGTAATAAAATTTTATTTGAAAACTTAACTCCACTATTCCCGACAGAACAGCTGATTATGGAACTCGGGAATGGTACAACTGAAGATTTAACAGCACGTGTTGTTGATCTTGTTGCACCGATTGGTAAAGGTCAACGTTCAATCATTGTTGCACCGCCAAAAGCGGGTAAAACAATGTTATTGCAAAATATCGCGCAATCTATTGTTCGTAACAACCCTGAAGTGTTCCTGATCGTCCTTCTTATTGACGAACGTCCGGAAGAAGTAACCGAGATGGAACGTACTGTTCGTGGTGAAGTTGTTGCATCAACATTCGATGAAGCACCTGCCCGCCATGTTCAAGTGGCTGAAATGGTCATTGAAAAGGCTAAACGTCTTGTTGAGCACAAAAAAGATGTCGTGATTCTGCTGGATTCGATTACCCGTCTTGCACGTGCTTACAACACTGTCATTCCTTCATCAGGTAAAGTATTGACAGGTGGTGTGGATGCGCATGCTTTAGAACGTCCAAAACGTTTCTTCGGTGCAGCACGTAATATTGAAGAAGGTGGCTCACTTACCATTATCTCAACTGCTCTAATTGAAACAGGCAGTAAGATGGATGACGTGATCTACGAAGAATTCAAAGGTACAGGTAACCAAGAGATTACACTTGATCGTCGTATCGCTGAGAAACGTGTATTCCCGGCAATGAATATCAAGAAATCGGGTACTCGCCGCGAAGAACGCCTCATGAGCGAAGAAAATCTGCGTAAAGTCTGGATTCTTCGTAAGCTTCTTCATCCAATGGATGAGCTTGCGGCAATGGAGTTCTTATTGGATCGTATGAAAGAAACCAAGACCAACGATGATTTCTTTGATCAAATGAAAAGAAAAGCATCGACCTAAAGTCGGATAAAAAAGCTACCTTAATGGTAGCTTTTTTTATTTGGTTGACATACTTACATAATATTTACATTTTTTTAAAAAAGTTACCAAAAACACTATTTCATTGATTTATTTATATATTTACAAAATAACTTATTTAATTTCCGCAACTTACCGATTTAGATTTTATAATCTATAGTTATTTTCTATCAAAAAACAGCCGAATTTTGCCCATTTTTGTCGTTTTGTTGGACAGAACAGTAGTAATTCACGAATTGCTTTGATACGATAGCGTCAGACCAGTTAGGCTGCTCCCTGCGTTGTTACCTAAAGCGTTTAGGAATAATAAAAGCACAAACAGACTAACTTAAGGTTTTTTTTAATCTCACAATTTTATGAGAGTGATGCCATGTTATTCAAAAAATTCGCTGTTGTTGCTGCTATTGCTACTACTTTAGCTTTCGTTGGTTGCTCTAAGAAAGAAGCTCCAGCTGCTGACGCTAACGCTGCTGCTTCTGAAGCTGTAGCTGCTGCTTCTGAAGCTACTACTGCTGCTTCTGAAGCTACTGCTGCTGCTTCTGCTGCTGCTCCAGTTGCTGCTGCTTCTGAAGTTGCTGCTCCAGCTTCTGCACCAGCTTCTGCTGCACAATAATCTAGCTTTTAGATTATCGAAAAAAGAGAACCTTACGGTTCTCTTTTTTTATGTCTTAATTATTTAGAATTCAATCAAAATAAAATATAAAAAAAAGCAGATCAATCGATCTGCTCATTTCCAACACGCTGTCTAAATTTCTGACCCGCTCGGAACGTTACCACGCGACGGGCAGAGATCGGAATCTCTTCACCAGTCTTAGGATTACGTCCTGGACGTTCACGTTTGTCACGCAACTCAAAATTACCGAACCCAGAAAGTTTGACTTGCTCACCCGCAATCAGTGCTTGGCTGATTTCGTCAAAAAATAACTCGACCATTTGTTTTGCTTCGCGGCGATTTAAGCTAGTAAGCTCACTTAAATGGTCCGCCATATCTGCTTTTGTTAATGCTGTCATGAGGCCCTCAATGTCGCTTGGTAAGTGTCTTCCAACACTTGAATAATGTTATCCATACCAGATTTAATTTCAGCATCTTCAAGCGTACGAGTTGGATGTTGCCATAACACTGCAAAAGCTAGAGAGCGTTTGCCTTGTTCAACTCCTTGCCCCGTATACACATCGAACAACCATGTCGAGTCGAGTAACTCTCCACCAGTTTGCTCAATTAACCGCTGAATATCTCTTACCTCAATATTATCAGAGATTAAAAGCGCAATATCACGTCTAACTGATGGAAAACGTGATAATTCTGTAAAATTAGATACATAAGATTGCAAAACAGCCTGCTGATCCAGCTCTGAGACCCAAGTTGTGCCCAAATCTAGTTCATTTTCCAAAGATGGATGTAAACGACCGAGATAACCAATCGACTGTCCATCTACCAAAATTTCTGCAGATTGACCTGGATGTAACCATGCACGCTCGGTACGAACAAACTCAACAGCAATACGACCTGCTGCCAGAATCTCTTCAACCTCACCTTTAAAGTCAAAGAAATCCATGGCCTGAGGTTTTGCATGCCAAGATTCTGGTGTACGTGAACCGACAGCAATCAACGCCAGCGTTGGAATTTGCTTAAGATCACGAATACTTTGTGCATTCTGATAATCAAAACGTAAACCGAGTTCAAAGAAACGTACACGTTGCTGTTGACGGTTTAAGTTGTACTGTACACAAGGAATCAAACTTGATAACAAGGTACTACGCATCGCAGCCAAGTCACTTGAAATTGGATTCGCCAACATCAATGGCTGTACCGCTGGATTCAACTGCTTTTCAAGCTTTGCATCAGCAAAACTAAAGCTGATGGCTTCTTGATAGCCCAATGTTGCAATCGTTTGGCGTAATTGTGCAACCTCAAAGCGGTCTTGGTATTTTTCTAATTTCACATCAATTTTTGGCAAACTGATTTGAATATTGTCATAACCGTCGATACGCACAACTTCTTCAATTAAATCTTGATAAATCGCCATATCATAACGATGCGAAGGAGGAACAACACTCCACTCGCCTTCAGCGATTGCGGTAACCACACAACCAAGGCGTGTTAATGCATCAGCAATAAAATTACCCGCTACTTGGTATCCAAGTAACTGATCAACTTGCGCTTGTTTCAACACAATCGCTTCACGTTTTGGCAATAAAGTCGCTTGTTCAGCCACTGTGATTGGGCCAAACTCACCACCAGCAAATGCTTGAATCAATTCAGAAGCACGATGCATTGCAATCATTGGCAATTCAAAATCGACGCCACGTTCATAACGTTGAGATGAATCCGTATGTAAACCAAAACGGCGCGCACGACCAGCAATGGCTAAAGGCGCAAAGAATGCACTTTCAAGGAAAATATCTTGCGTATCATCGGTGACAGATGATGCCAAACCGCCCATGATACCTGCAATAGCTAATGCCTTTTGATCATCAGCAATGACCATCATGTCATCTTGTAACTCAACTTCCTGATCATTGAGTAACACTAATTTTTCTTTAGGCTGCGCTTGACGGACATGAATTGAACCTTCAATTTTCGCCAAATCAAAAGCATGCATAGGTTGACCTAACTCAAGTAATACATAGTTAGTAATATCAACCAGAATGCTATGCGTACGGATACCTGAACGTGCTAGCGCTTGCTCCATCCAGTCTGGTGTCGCTGCTTTGACATTTACATTTTTAACAATACGACCCAAGTAGCGTGGCGTACCTTCAGTCGTGATGGTCACTGCTTTTTCATCAGCGATGGTTGCAGGAACAGACTGAATCTCAGGCTCATTCATCGTTAACTGATTGATCACTGCAATTTCACGTGCAATACCACGGATACTAAAACAGTCACCGCGGTTTGGCGTAATACTGATATCAATCACATTGTCATCAAGTTTTAAATATTCACGGATATTGATCCCAACTGGTGCATCAGCGGGTAATTCCAATAAACCGTCAATCTTATCTTCTAAATCAATTTCAGAAGCGCCGCACAACATGCCATGTGATTCAACACCACGCAGTTTGCCTTTTTTAATTTTAAAGTCACCAGGCAATACCGCACCCACTGTTGCAACAGGCGCTTTCATACCCACACGTACATTTGGTGCACCACAAACGATTTGTAATGGCTCACCAGAACCAATATTCACAGTGGTCACACGTAACCGATCCGCATCTGGGTGCTGTTCAACGGTGAGTACTTCACCCACAACCACACCTGTAAATGGTTTTGCCACAGGCGCCAAATCATCAACTTCCAAACCGAGCATGGTTAATTGATCAGACAATGTATCGCTATCAATGGCTGGGTTCACCCACGTGCGTAACCAATTTTCACTAATTTTCATTTGTATAAACCTTATCTAATCCTGAAAAAACGCTTAGGCAAACTGGCGTAAGAAACGCACATCATTTTGATAGAACATACGCAAATCATTGATGCCATAACGCAACATTGCAAAACGCTCTACCCCTAAACCAAAAGCAAAGCCTTTGTATTTATCAGGATCAATACCTGCAGCACGAAGTACATTTGGATGCACCATGCCACAACCTAAAACCTCTAACCAACGACCACGCTCATCCATGATATCCACTTCGGCACTTGGCTCTGTGAATGGGAAGTAAGACGGACGGAAACGTACTTTCAAATCTTTTTCAAAGAATTCATTGAGCAAGTTAATCAATAACCCTTTTAACTCGGCAAAGCTGGTGTTCTCTGCAACATATAAACCTTCGATCTGATGGAACATCGGTGAATGCGTTTGATCCGAGTCACAACGATAAACACGGCCTGGGCACACAATACGAATCGGTGGCTGGCTGGTTTCCATAGTACGGATTTGAACACCCGAAGTATGCGTACGCAATAAGTGTGTCGCATCAAAATAGAAGGTATCGTGCATGGCACGCGCTGGGTGATGTCCCGGAATATTTAAGGCTTCGAAGTTGTGATAGTCATCTTCAACCTCAGGACCATGCGCAACCTGAAATCCCGCCTTGGTAAAAAATTGGCAAATACGCTCTTGTACTTGAGTAACAGGATGAATACTTCCCATGCGCTGACCGCGACCTGGCAAAGTAATATCAATGGTTTCACTTGCCAGTTTCTGCGCAAGTTCAGCTTGTTGTAATGACTGTTGACGCTCGGTCAAAGCTACATTGATTGCTTCACGAACAGCATGGATGGCAGCACCTTGTACTTTTCGTTCTTCAGGATCCATTTTTCCAAGTGCTTTCGACTGCTCTGCAAGCTGGCTTTTTTTCCCTGTAAATTGCACACGTACGTGATCGAGTGCAGCAAGGTCTTGAGCCGCTGCAATGGCAGCAAGCGCTTCAGTGGTCAGGGCTTCCAGTGACATAGTAACTCTCAAAGCAACAAAATATAGAAATATAAGAAAACGCTATAGTTTATCAGCTTTTTACCCATTTTATGAAGCAAAACCCAGCTTTAAATCATCTAGTTTTTCTGCATAAACTTAGGAATAAAACAATAGCAGAATGAAAGAGATCCATTATTTTTTTGAAAAAAATGATTAATAATTGAATAAAATGGATAAGATACCGATATCGTCAATGAGAAATAACAACGATGGCGCTTGATCAAATCTGGAAACAACAGCTTACCCTTGTCACCTATGGCAATGAATACCTTGCGGGAAATCTTAATTTTAGTCGCTGGATCGACCATCCAGTTTTTGATCAGAATCGTCTAATCTTCAGAGACTTACTTTCGCAGCACCTACTGGCTCAGCACTTCCAGATCTGGCTTGAAGGTTTAAAAAAACAAGGCGTCAAAAAGCTGAGTCTACATTTGTCCAGCGTACTAAATGATGAGCAGAATCCGAATGCCAATGTTGAACTGCTTCCCTTTGCACATTTTATCGTAAGCCATCAAGCCAACAAAAAAACAGCCTGGATCTGTGGACATGAGCTTGCCGAATGGGACAATAGTGATAGTGAGTTTCAAGCCCCTACTTCTCAGCAATCAGCACTACGTCAGGAAGATCTTTGGCGTTACGAGTTAAATGATAAATTCGCCAAGAAAATCGATGCCGATCTAAAAAAAGTGAATTGGAATGAAGTTGCTATTTTTCTGGAAAGAGAACTGTTTGACAGCAAATATGCGGACAACTTTATAGAACCTGAACAGCAGGATTTTCCTTTCTACGGTTATGAAATCGATCCTGACGACCTTTCAAATCGGCAACTGGCTTTAATCCCAACCGACTATCCAGCTGACTGTGCACACCGCTTATTACATCGCACCCAAGCATTAGTGAATCATTTAGAACAGCAAAAGAAGCACCCTTACACTGCGACCGGCGAATTGCTCAGTCCTGAAGAGCAAATTAACCTGCGTAACTTTTTGCAAAAAGCAGATGACCTATTTGCCAAGCTGATTGTGAAAACCGCCAATCATTACCAAACGGCGCAACTAACCGCAGAAGAACCAGAAATCGTTGATCGAACCATGGAAGTTCCACAACAACGTAACCCAACCCAACAGCACCACAAAGTTGGCGCTTCAGGCGTGATTAAATTAATTCTCCTCACCATTATCATCTGTGTTTGTGCGTATTATTTCGGTTTATAACAACGGGCTAAATAAAAACCTAGATCACTTCATCTAGGTTTTCTGTTTAATCTAAAAAGTCGGCCTGATTTTGATAATGATTTTATGCCCGCCATCATGCTGATTGACAATGTGATGGATATTTTCAATTTCACCCTCCACTTCCGCATCGGGGCCATAAAAGATCCGAATGGTTTCGCCCTTTCTTGGCAAGATACTTAATTCTGTTTCAATCGCGCCTTGTTCTAAACCTTCTACACTCACTCGCATATTTTTTATCCCAATCTTGTTTTCTTTACTGTAAAAAGATTCAGGAAGAAAAGTCTATTGCAACATGTTTGGGTTATGTAATCTCTAATTAAATCAAAAAATTGGTTTATTCATCATAATCCAGTTCATCTTCATCCACATTGATAAAATCTGGTTCTGGCGTTTGTGCAAATTGCACAGCAAGAATATCGTCATGTTTCAATAAACTTGCTTTGGCAACACGATGCATACCGTCCATCACCCGACCTTCAGCACACAAAATAATGGGATAACTCAGATCAGCAGCTTCAACCAATTGAAAATGTTCAATGATTTGCTGTGTCGTCGGAGATTGATTTGGAAACCAATAAGCTTCGTTGAGTTCTCGAATATCAGCAAGTGTAACTTTCTTAATCACAAAAGTTTTGGTTAGCTCAACCAGATGATGTACATCCCAGATATGAGTATCTTGACCCACTTGTCTAAAGTGATATTGTCTGCGCACGTTTTAATCCATAGATAATTTCAGCTATGATTATCAACTTAACTTCTCATCAATAATAGTGTTTATAAAACCATGACCGAGAATTACTGGAAGTTTATATTAGGTTTACAACATAATGCTCAGCGCTATTTTGACCATAAAATTGCTGAATATAAGATCGAACATAAATGGTGCGATATAACTCATGACCTATTTCTGGTACGTGATTTAGAAACCAATGAATTACTCTATGATTCCATTTCACACTTAATTGCCGATCTCAGAGATCAACAAATTCAGCGTTGCCAGCTCATTCCCTCAGACCTACTCTTTCCTGAGTTTACCCAGCATTTTAAACAATTTGTTTTTGATACAAGCAATTATCCTGTAGCCGTCTTCTTGGGAAGAGATCAAAATTTTGCTTTAGTTAAAGTACATTCAGAAAAAGTAAAGAAGTTCTCGACGTCTACAGATCCTCGTGAATTTCATGGTTTTGCATCCTCTCAAAGCTATAATAAATATCTATTGTTTACTCTCATCAGATTAGATCAAAAACAACTCCAGATTGTTGATGCGTTCAACAAAAATCTGAATTGGAAAAACTTACATGAGGATTTTCAGAGTAGTTTTTTAGATAGCCCATTTAATTTTAAACAAGATAAAAGTCTACTATTAACCAATAACTTATTTTTAAAAAATGAAATAAGCGATTATCCTCTTCTTGATGAGCCGAGTCCTGAATTCAATCTGGCATTTTCTTGGATAAATAAACTCGGTGACTTACAAGACCAAATTGGAACTGAAGTGGCAATGGCGCTAGCGTCAAGATCATTTCATGCTGATATTATTGATCAAAATTCTATAAAAATAGATCTTTTCCAAGAGGATTTAAACAATGCATTCATCAGCTTAGTTTCACATAGTGCAAATAGTTATGAGAAAGCATATGTGAATGAAGATTTTTCCTATATTCCACCACACGCACTACAACATACATCCCAGATTAATAGTGAAACGAATAATGAACTAAACAGTGATAGCTCTACAGAAGAAAAACCAACATCTGTTACGGCCTCGACACTTTATCTTATCTTCTTTTTAGCGGTTGTCATTGGGCTACTCTACGGGGTGTTCTGGTTAGTTAACCATTATGAATTTGCCAAATTTATGGTGATCACCGCTGGCGTTATTATTTTCTTGATGATGTGGTCTAAAAAGTAAAAGTGAATGTTCTAAAAATAAAAAAGACCGCTAAAAAGCGGCCTTCTTTGAATCTCTAAGCTTATGCAGCTAATGCGCCTTTAGCTTTTTCAGCTAAAGCAGCAAATGCAATTGCATCATGCATAGCGATGTCAGCTAATACGCGACGGTCGATGATCACTTGAGCTTTTTTCAAGCCATAGATCATACGGCTGTATGATAAACCGTTTTGACGAGCACCAGCATTGATACGCGCAATCCATAAAGCACGGAATTGACGTTTCTTTTGACGGCGGTCACGGTATGCGTATTGACCAGCTTTGATTACCGCTTGGAACGCTACGCGATAAACGCGTGAACGAGCACCATAGTAACCTTTAGCGCGAGCAAGAATTTTTTTGTGACGACGATGAGCCACTACACCACGTTTTACACGAGCCATTTATAATCTCCTTAGATGTATGGGCACATAGCACGAACTGATGCAACGTCACTTACGTGAACCATTACACAACCGCGCAATTGACGGATACGCTTAGCAGATTTTTTGGTCAAAATGTGGCGCTTGAATGCTTGTTTGCGCTTGAAACCGTTTGCAGTCGCTTTAAAGCGTTTAGCTGCACCACGGCGAGTTTTTAACTTAGCCATAGTAACCTCTTTTGGGCACCTGTTCGGCACGTTCGCACTATTGCAAATCGACCTGCAGGTAAGGAAGGCAGTATGATATAGCATCTATCGCTAAAACAAAAGTAAAATGCTCATTTTTTGATAGAAATAGACGTGTTTTCCCCAAACGTTATTTTCCATAATTAATTCTCAAATTATGAGAAACATACACAAAATCAGCGCCTATAATAGAGTCAAATTCTTAAATACCCATCCATATGAATATACAGAATGATGCTTTCGCCGCTTTGCGGTATCGGGATTTCTCTATCGTGACCGTTAATCAGTTCTGCTTAACACTGGCAATCCTGATTCAGGAAATTATCGTTGCCTATTCACTGTATCAAATTACCCGTGATCCACTCACACTCGGCTTTATTGGACTGGCAGAGGCGATACCTTTTATTACCTTGTCTTTGTGGGGCGGCTATTTTGCAGATAAGCTGAATAAACAAAGCATCATGAAAGTCTGTTTATTCTTTTCTATTCCATTACCCTTAGTGCTTTGGGGTTTATTCCATTTACATGGCTTAGAAAAAATTGGCACAACAACCCTCTCTTGGGGCATTTATGCGGTCATTTTTGCCTTAGGTACGATTCGAGGCTTTTACAATCCTTCCGCAACATCGCTCAAGCCTTTTTTGATTCCACGAGAACTATATGCCAATGGCGCAACATGGACCACGATTGGCTGGCAAAGTGGTGTCATCATTGGCCCAATGCTCGGTGGTTTTATGCTGGCGTTTTTGGGGCGTGAAACCAGTCTCTTTGCAGTATCTGCATTACTGGCCGTTTGCTTCATTTTAATTAATTGTCTAGAGAGGCGAACTTTTCCTAAAATGGAAACCGAAAATGTGCTGCAAAGCCTGACCGATGGATTCCGCTTTATCTGGAAAACCAAGATTGTGTTATGGGCGATTTCACTCGATCTGGTTTCTGTACTGTTTGGTGGTGTAATTGCACTATTGCCGATTTTTGCCGAGGAAATCTTAAAAGTCGGCCCCGAAGGCTTAGGTTATCTACGTGCTGCCCCTTCTATTGGTGCCTTGATCACCATGATTGTCCTGACCAAGTTCCCACCAATGCATCATGCTTGGCGTAATATGCTGTTGGCTGTGGCAGGTTTCGGTATTTTCACTATTCTGTTCGCCTTCTCAAACCATATGTGGCTTTCCCTGTTTGCTCTCGCAATGACAGGTGCCTGTGACAGTGTTTCGGTTGTCGTCCGTCAAACTGTGCTGCAAATTTTCCCACCTGAAAATATGCGTGGCCGAGTGGCTGCGGTAAATGGAATGTTCGTGTCTTCAAGTAATGAATTGGGCGCATTTGAATCAGGTCTGGCAGCCAAATATCTCGGTACCATCACAGCCACCATTTTCGGAGGTTGTATGACTCTTGCCGTGGTGAGTTACTGCTGGTTTAAAACCAGTGACTTATTCAAGGTCGATATTACCAAAGGTTCAGATCAATAGATCTGAGAGGAAGGACAAATCCTTCCTCTTTATTTTTAAAAGATACCGAGATATAAAGCATACAAGGTTAAATAACGCCCACCTTTGGCGATTGTGACAATCACTAAAAATCGCCAAAAGTTCTCTTTCATCAAGCCTGCAATCAGGGTAATCGGATCACCAATCACGGGTGTCCAACTCAATAGCAGTGAATAAAAGCCATATTTATGATAAATCTGCTGGGCTTGTTGTAAGCGTTGCTCAGAAACAGGAAACCATTTTTTATCTTTAAAATGTTCAATTTTCAGGCCAAGCCACCAGTTCACACAGGAACCCAAGACATTACCAATGGTCGCAACCAAAATTAGATAAAAAGGATTGGATAAACCTTGTACCAGCAAGGTCATTAATACCGCTTCAGATTGTAAAGGTAATAACGTCGCTGCGCCAAAAGCCGAGAGAAATAATAAAAAATAAGACATCAATTTAAAGAGATCACTCAATATCGATCAAAGTATATCAACCTACAGCAATATAACCTGAAATTATTGAGTCCATGCCAGTTTATCCCAAGCAGCCTGTAATTGTTCATCATGAATATTCATTTGAAAAACCGTCTTAATGATGCGTTCAAATTCACCAAAATTGGTTAACTCTTTTTTATTAGATCCACCTTTGCCATGCGTTCTTAAGACCCGATCTTTTAATGTAATCCGCATTTCGGTATTGGCAGTAGATAACATTAAGTGCTGGGTAAATAAGGATTCTGGAGAGGTCGAAATAAACCAGTTTGCGATTTGCGCATCTGCATGTGCAATCTGTTGCTCTGGATCAATGGCATAGACATTTATCCATTCATTATGGATACAGACCTGCAACATGTATTTCATTCCTGTAAGTACCTCACCACTTAAACCACTTTGAGCCACTTCCACAAATCTAAAGGATTCTAATGGGGTTGTTTGAGCCTCACCAATGCGATTCATCGACAAGATACTCGTCGGTGTCATACCACCAAAACCAGGATCATATAAAAAGAGTTGCTGATCAATACGAACCAGTGTCACTAAATGAGTACGTACAGGTGTACTGATAGGTGTCCCCTGATAATACACCCGTCCCAGCACATTATAAGCATCGTACCCCAGTTCAGTTAACGCAATTCTGGTTAAGGTACTATGCTCTAAACAATACCCCCCTTGATCATTTGTTAATAACTTTTGAGCCAGTTGATCAGATGCTAATGAGACTTCCCTTCCCAAGAAAGAAGAAAAATTGCCAAAAGGAATTGTCTGAACATGAAGGCTTAATAAGGTTTTTAGATGAGCCAAAGTAGGTGAGAAATCATCTTCAAAGCCAAGTTTGTTTGAATAGTCCGTTGAAATTGTTGATTGCATGATCTTTATTTTTGATGGGCTTAAATCATCCTAACCTGATCACGCCAAGACAAGATGAAAAATTACACAATTATAAAATAGCTTCGCATATACGGCTAACAGGGAAATTACACCAATGATTTATATTTCGTTTGCAATTTTTTAGATCGAATAGAAAAATGTAAAACTGAAAAAAGAAATGGAAAAAGGAATAATATCCAGAATGTAAAATCAGAACTTACAATTTTTTGATACAGGCTTAATTGAATTTCTTCATTTGAAACTGCCGCTAAATCTATGGATACCTTATGGTCAAGATAACTACATAAAACTAATGAGAGGCTTAAAAAGCCAGTAAAAAACCACGTGCTCAAATATGAGTTTTTGGTTTCTCGCTGTAGCCAAGAAAAAAGCGTAGAAAATAAAAGGCCTAGAATGGTAATGAAAGCAAATACTAAACCTGCTAAATGACTTTCTGAATAGAGCGTTTGCAGTTGAGCGCAAAGGATTGCTGTCAACAGCAACAATCCCATCGCAATCATCCAATGTTTTAAATAGTACTGCTGCTCAGCCAATAGCCTTATCCCACCTTGATCGACAAGGCTTTCTGTATCGCAGGACGGGCCGTGAGACGTTCAATATAATCTTTTACGTATGGGTAATCTTCAAGTTGGATGCCCTGCCATTCATAACGCAATGCCCACGGTAAGATCGCCATATCTGCAATTGAATATTCGCCTGCCACAAACTTCTGGCCAATCAACTGTTTGTTTAAGACACCATAGAGACGTTTGGTTTCATTGACATAACGATCAATCGCGTAAGGAATGCGTTCAGCAGCAAATTTATTGAAATGATGGTTTTGTCCCAACATTGGCCCGAAACCGCCCATCTGCCACATCAACCACTGCTCAACCTCAACCCGTTCCTGCTCATCAGTTGGGTAAAACAAACCCGTTTTTCTACCTAAATATTGCAGGATCGCACCCGACTCAAACACTGAAATCGGTTCACCTCTTGGCCCATTCTGATCAACAATTGCAGGAATTTTATTATTAGGAGAAATTCTCAAAAAGTCAGGCTGGAACTGGTCATTTTCAAGAATATTGATGGGGAAAATTTGATACTCAAGTTGCATTTCTTCTAAAGCAATTGTTATTTTATGTCCATTGGGTGTGCCCCAGTAGTATAAGTCAATCATTTATGTTGTCCTGTTGATCGTTATCTTGACTGTTGTTGCGTTATAGCACACTTCGCCTATATTGATCAGCAAATAGGCACGAAAAGATACAATAGCACCATGTTTTTAAACTAAATATCGGAAAAATTATTTGTGCTTTTCCTGAAATTCTCTAGCTTTTTCACCGACAAATTTACGCCCAGCATTCGTGCCATTAATCCACTCTTCTACAGAGAATAAATCAAACATGCCCACCTTAAATAACGTTGGGACAGCTAAGGCTAATTCTTCTTCAACAGCCCCACGCACTCCAGCATTATAAAGATTAATATTGTGAAGCATGGTCGCAACTGTACCTGTTTGTACACGACTGCCATCCTTCAGTTTAACTTGTGGTAGAACCTCTCCTTCTTGCACAACTTTTTGATTAATTTCAGAGAGTTCTTGAGTACCTTTAATTGTAGACATGAATTTTTCCAGTTTTTAAATTGTGTAATTATCAAGTAATCTTATCATAGCCTGTTTTTATTCTTAGACATCGGATTTAGCACATTTTTAACAAACTATTGCCTGATTTAGACATAAAAAAGCACCGCCTGTTGCGGTGCTTTTTTATCAAGAAAAAATTACTTTTTCTTTTTCGGACCAAGTAACATGCCCATCTGACGGCCTTCCATCTTCGGAGCTTGTTCAACAACACCAAACTCAGCAACGTCAGCTTCAATTTTTTGTAATTGAGCAAGACCAAGCTGTTGATGTGCCATCTCACGACCACGGAAACGCAAGGTAATTTTCACTTTGTTCCCTTCTTCAAGGAAACGTAAAATTGCACGCAATTTTACCTGATAATCACCTACATCCGTCGCAGGACGTAACTTGATTTCTTTCACTTGCACTTGATGCTGTTTTTTCTTCGCATCTTTTTGCTTTTGTTTCAAGTCAAATAAGTGCTTGTTGTAGTCCATGATTTTACAAACAGGCGGTTCTGCATTAGCAACAATCTCAACAAGGTCAAGATTGGCTTCTTCTGCAGCACGTAATGCTTCATTTAATGAAACAACACCTTTTTGCTCCCCATCTGCAGCGACGAGGCGTACTTCTTTCGCACGGATCTCATCGTTGATTGCAGGACGGTTACTTTTAGCACCTTGTTGTTGGTTACGGTCAGGCTGTTTAATCTTTATTACTCCACAATGTACCGGCCACGTTCGGCAACGGCAGATTTCACTAAGTCAATAAATGCATCTACTGACATAGTACCTAAATTTTTTCCTGAGCGAGTACGCACATTAACTGTACCTTCTTCAACTTCTCGGTCACCGAGAACTAGAAGGTAAGGAATACGCTCTAGGGTACGCTCACGAATCTTAAATCCGATTTTTTCATTTCTCAAGTCAGAAATAGCACGAAGGCCATTTTCTTTGAGTTTTGCGACCACTTGTTCACTTGCTTCTGCTTGTGAATCAGTAATGTTCATGACGCACGCTTGAATTGGTGTAAGCCAAGGTGGCATGAAACCCGCATAGTGTTCAATTAGTATACCAATAAAACGCTCAAAACTGCCAAGAATTGCACGATGAAGCATAACAGGTTGGTCACGCTCATTGTCTTCTGTAACATAAGAAGCATCTAAACGGATTGGCAAGTTGAAGTCACATTGAATGGTACCGCACTGCCAAATACGGCCTAAGCAGTCTTTCAATGAAAATTCAATTTTCGGACCATAGAACGCACCCTCACCAGGTTGCAAGTCCCATGCCAAGCCAGCATCATCAAGCGCATCTGCCAAAGATTTTTCAGCCAGATCCCAAAGTGCATCATCACCCACACGTTTTTCTGGACGTGTAGAGAGCTTCATTTGTACGTCTTCAAAACCAAAGTCTTTATAAACGTCTAAAGTCAGCTTAATGAAATCTGCAACTTCTTTACCAATCTGTTCTTTGGTACAGAAAATATGTGCGTCATCTTGGGTAAAGCCACGAACACGCATAATACCGTGTAAAGAACCTGATGGCTCGTTACGGTGACAAGAACCAAACTCAGCTAAACGGATTGGTAAATCACGGTAAGATTTCAAACCTTGGTTAAAGACCTGTACGTGACATGGGCAGTTCATCGGCTTCACTGCATAGTTACGACTTTCAGAATGGGTCGTAAACATGTTTTCAGCGTAGTTTGCCGCATGACCAGACTTTTCCCAAAGCGTAAAGTCTACGATTTGCGGTGTCTTGATTTCCTGATAACCATTCTCTTGCTGAACTTTACGCATGTATTGTTCAAGCACTTGATAAATCGTCCAGCCGTTCGGATGCCAGAACACCATACCTGGTGCTTCTTCTTGCATGTGGAACAAGTCTAGCGCTTTACCAATTTTACGGTGATCACGCTTTTCAGCTTCTTCAATACGTTTGATATAAGCCGCTAACTGTTTTTTGTCAGCCCAAGCTGTACCATAAATACGTTGTAATTGTTCATTTTTCGCATCACCACGCCAGTATGCACCAGAGATTTTAGTGAGCTTGAATGATTTTAAGAATTTAGTATTAGGTACGTGTGGACCACGACACATATCTAAATAATCTTGATGATAGTACAAGCCCATTTGTGTTTCATTCGGCATGTCTGCAATCAAGCGTAACTTATATTCTTCGCCACGTGCTGTGAATTCTGCAATCACATCTTCACGAGGTGTCATCTTTTTGATGACATCATAATCCTGATCGATGAGCTTTTTCATGCGCTCTTCGATCGCAGCCATATCATCCAGCGTAAATGGACGTGGCATCCAGATGTCGTAGTAGAAACCTTCTTCGATCACAGGACCGATCACCATTTTCGCTTCTGGGAACAATTGCTTAACCGCATGTCCTACCAAGTGCGCACATGAGTGACGAATGATTTCTAAACCTTCTTCATCTTTCGGGGTAATAATCTGAACTGTCGCATCTTCTGTGATTAAATCACAAGCATCCACCAAGCGATCATTGATACGGCCAGCAACTGTATTTTTTGCAAGACCCGGACCAATGCTTTGAGCAAGTTCCATCACGGAAATTGGCTGATCAAACTGTTTCTGATCACCATTTGGTAAAGTAATGATTGGCATATAAAAAAATCCTTAAGGAGTGATGCCCTATACGAAGGAGCATATCACCGCGAGATTATGTATTGAGGCGAGGCCTCAAAAGATAAAAAACGGCGGATAAAAAAGTATCCAAGATTTTACACGGGTTTAGCTGTGGATGAAACCTCTGAACCAGAAAAACCCGATATCTCTTACGATTCACCTCCGACTAAAGCCTAAATGATTTAGACTCGACGACAGAATAGTTTAGTAATGAATGAAAAGAACAGAAATGGAGCAATACACATGGTGAGTGCATACGACGAATTACCAAGAACACCCGCAAATTTTGTTGCCTTGTCCCCGCTACGTTATTTAGAGCGTGCAGCTTATATTTACCCCCAACAAGCTGCAATTATTCATGGCGAACGTCAAATCACATGGCAACAAACCTATCAACGCTGCCGCCAATTTGCACACCAACTGGCAAATCTGGGTATTCAAAAAAACGATACCGTTTCAGTATTACTTCCTAATATTCCAGCCATGATCGAAGCACATTTTGCAGTCCCGATGGCAGGTGCGGTACTCAACACCTTAAATACGCGTCTTGATGCCAAAACCATTGCTTTTATGCTGGAACATGCTGAATCCAAAGTGCTACTGGTTGATCCCGAATTCCGTGAGGTCGCAGTAGAAGCACTCAAACTAGTACCTCAAGAAATCGTGGTCATTGACGTATTTGATTCCGAGTTTGAAGGTGAACAGATTGCCATTGGGCAATATGAATATGAGTCATGGATTGCTCAAGGCCATCCTGAGTTTGAATGGTTACTCCCACAAGATGAATGGGATGCGATTAGTCTTAACTATACTTCTGGTACGACCGGCAATCCTAAAGGCGTGGTCTATCACCACCGTGGTGCTTATCTCAATGCAGCCAGTAATATTCTGGCATGCGGAATGAAACCACGCGCGGTTTATCTCTGGACACTGCCGCTGTTCCATTGCAATGGCTGGTGTTTTGCATGGTCTATTGCGGCCAGTGGCGGTACCAATATTTGCTTGCGCCGCGTCGATCCCAAACTGGTTTTTAAATATATTGCAGAATATAAGGTTGATTACTTCTGTGGCGCACCAATTGTGCTATCCATGCTGATCAATGCCCCAACAGAACAACGAACTTCATTTGATCATCATGTCGAAGTGATGGTTGCGGGTGCTGCCCCACCAGTTGCGATTATTGAAGGTATGCATCATATCGGCATCAATGTAAATCACGTTTATGGCCTGACTGAAACCTATGGTCCCTCTGCCCTATGTGCTTCACAAGCAGGCTGGAGTGATTTATCCATTCAGGAACAAGCACAATTGCATTCACGTCAAGGCGTACCTTATCCCTTACAGGACAGTATGCGGGTACTTGATCCAGAAACCATGCAACCTGTACCCAATGATGGACAAACCATGGGCGAGATCATGTTCCGTGGCAACATTGTCATGAAAGGTTATTTAAAAAATCCCGAAGCGACTCAGGAAGCATTTAAAGGTGGCTGGTTCCATACAGGCGATTTGGCGGTCAGCCATCCCGACGGTTATGCCAAGATTACAGACCGTTCAAAAGATATTATTATTTCAGGGGGAGAAAATATTTCATCCCTAGAAGTTGAAGATGTGCTGTATCGTCATCCTGCTGTACTGACTGCCGCGGTTGTGGCGAAACCAGATCAACGCTGGCAAGAAGTTCCTTGTGCATTTATTGAACTCAAACAAGGAGCAACTGCCTCACCGGAAGAGATCATTGCGCATTGCCAGCAAGAACTGGCGCGTTTTAAAGTTCCCAAAGATGTGGTGATCGCAGAGATTCCAAAAACCTCGACAGGAAAATTACAGAAATTTATTTTAAGAGAATGGGCAAAACAAAGAGCCAATGGCGAGTTCGGAAATTAATACAAGAGATAAAAAAAGAAGTTTCCGAGGAAACTTCTTTTTTTATTTTTAAGCCTTACTGCTCAGATAACAGCGCGACCTGCTGAACATAATTGACGAACTTACGTTTCGAAGCTTCCAGCTCTTCCTCACTCACTTGCTGCTTCATATCACGATGAATACGTAATACATGCTGACGCAAAGTATGGCGTTCAGAAGCGTTAAATACTTTACTAAACTCATTAATGATTGGGTCGCCTTGATCAATCATACGATCAACCCAACGCATCAACTGCATTTGTTTTTTAGCGCCTTGTTGCGGCGTGAGATAAGATAAAATCGTGCTCTCATCTTCATTACGCAATAACTTACCAACGCGTTGGAACTGACGACGACGCGCTTCAAATGAGCTAATTCTCTGCACTTCAAGCAAAGCATCAATTAAACACTCATCGACAGGAAGTTTTTGAATCTGCTTTGGATTGAGTTGAGCCAACTGCTCACCCAAAGCGGCCATGCGCTGGACTGCTTTTTTTTGCTCAGTTCGACTCGCACGCCCTTCTAATGACTCAAAATCTTCATCTGTATAACGTTGGGGACCACGTGCCACTATTACTCTGCCTCGTAAAATTTTGCTGCGAACAGCGTTTGAATTTCTTCCAGTGCCTTTTCTTCATCAGCACCATCAATCACCAGTCTTAATGTGGTACCTTTACCTGCACCTAACATCAACAATGACATAATATTTTTTGCATCAACTAACTTATCGCCCTTACCAATCTGGATAGAAGAACGAAATTTTGTCGTCACTTCAATCAGTTTACCAGATGCGCGAGCGTGTAAGCCGAGTTTATTAATTACATCAATTGTTGTGTCTATCATGACCAGTGCTTCATTTCTCTATGTAAGATTTGGACAGCCCATTTTGCCTCAAGGGCCTGTTTGAGTCTATCCACGATATAAACCGAACGATGCTGCCCGCCCGTACATCCCACAGAAATGGTCATGTAATGGCGATGTCCTTCGGCAAAAGCAGGTAACCACTTATTTAAAAAGCCATAAATATCTTCAAACATTTCATTGGTTTGTTGACTGCCTTCCAAAAAGCGGCGCACAGGTTCATCTAAACCTGAAAAACGGCGTAATTCTAAGTCCCAATGTGGATTTGGTAAATGCCGTACGTCAAATACATAATCCGCATCGAGTGGAATACCGTGCTTATAGCCAAAAGACTGTAAAATTACAATTAAGTTATCCGACTGTCCCAGTTTAGACAATAGGATATGTTTTAAATCATGGACACTTTTATCCGTGGTATCAATATGCACTGTGGAACGGAACTGGATCGGGATGAGTAATTGTTTCTCTTCCTGAATACATTGCAACAGGCTATTGAAGCGACTGGCCAACGGATGTGGACGACGTGATGCACTAAAACGTGCAATCAAATCCTGATCCTGCGTGGTCAGATAAATGATATCAACCGAACCATGGCGTTGTAATTGCTCAAACACATGATCAAACTCTTGCATATCAGCACGGGTACTACGGATGTCTACGCCCAGTGCCAACTGTTCAAGATTATTCTCGTGATCCAGTTTTGCCACAATTTCAGGCAATAGTGCCAAAGGTAAGTTATCTATACAATAATAGCCCAAGTCTTCAAGCACTTGTAATGCAGATGATTTGCCTGAGCCTGATTGTCCTGTCACGATAAGAATACGCTTCATGGCATTTTGCCCTTCATTTTTTATGTTTTAAAATCAACTTGTAGGTTATCAATCAAACGGGTTGCACCCAGTTTTGCAGCAACAAAAAGAACAAGATTCTGATCAAATTGCGCAATCGGTTGCAGGTTGGTCTGACGAGCTTCCACATAATCCACAACAAAACCAGCTTGTGTCAATTGAGCAGAGATATTTGCTAACACTTGGTTAAGCGCCTGCCCTTCATGCAACTGCTGTTCAGCCTGTTTGAGCGATTGATAAATGGTTGGTGCAATTGCCCGTTGCTCTTCGGTTAAATAACCATTACGAGAACTTAAAGCTAAACCATCTTCGGCCCGTACAATCGGCACGCCAATCACTTCAAGTGGCATATTCAAGTCTTGGACTAACTGGCGAATCACCGCCAATTGCTGGTAGTCTTTTTGACCAAAGAATGCGAAATCAGGCTGTACAATATTGAACAGCTTGGTCACTACAACTGCGACACCGTCGAAATGACCCGGTCGTGATTTTCCACAAAGGTCATCGGTAATCTCGCCCACACTGATATTGGTCAGACGTGGATGAGTGCCATACATTTGCTCTACTGTAGGCGCAAAAATAATGTCGCAATCCGCATCTGCCAATAAACGACTATCTTGTTCCAGCGTACGCGGATAACTTTCGAAATCTTCACCAGCACCAAATTGGATCGGATTAACGAAAATACTCACCACCACCACATCACAGATTTTTTTGGCAGCACGCACCAAAGTCAAATGACCTTCATGCAGATTGCCCATGGTCGGTACAAAACCAATCAATTTTTTTGAACTACGTGCAGGAGAAAGTGACGCAGTTAAGCCTTGTATCGTTGTTTCAGTTTTCATGAATTAAAGCTCAACCTGAAAAGTATGTTCTTTGGCTGGGAAAGACTGATCCTGAACGGCAGCATGATACGATTTAAATGCATCTACGATTGCAGTTTCACCCGCTTGCTCTTTCATGAAGTTACGTACGAAACGCGCAACACGGCCAAAGGTCAGGCCAAGCATGTCCTGAACGACCAGCACCTGACCATCCGTTTCATTACCCGCACCAATCCCGATCACTGGTGTATTCGGGAACAATTCTGCAATTTCTTTACCCAATTGTGCAGGAACACATTCAAGTAATAACACCGCTGCACCCGCATCAACCACGGCCTGACAATCTGCAATCAACTGATCCGCTGCTTCGCGTGTTTTTGCTTGCAACTTATAGCCACCTAATACATGTACAGATTGTGGCGTTAAGCCTAAATGTACACACACAGGAATACCATTACGAGTCAATACAGTAACCAGTTCGCTAAGCCAAGCACCGCCTTCGATCTTGACCATTTGTGCGCCAGCTTGCATGACAGTTTTTGCATTTTTCAAACCATCTTCAAGCGTTGCATAGCTCATAAATGGCAGATCCGTCATAATCAGGGCATGTGCATTACCACGACGTACAGCAGCAGTATGGTAAGCCATGTCTTCCACTGTGACAGGAAGTGTAGAATCTCTGCCTTGAATCGCCATTCCAAGAGAGTCACCGATTAAAATCGTATCAATTTCAGCCAACTCCATCCCTTTAGCCATACTTGCATCGTAACAAGTAAGACATGAGAACTTGCGTCCTTCGGCTTTAAACTTTCTTAAGTCACTTAGACTAATCATGATGATGTCCTCTACAGGCGTTTCCAGAACGAAACAGTCTTAGACGGTTGCCCAAGACTGGTCTGCTATTACAGTCAAGTTTGCTTGCTGTACCAGTTCTAAATCTTTTAAAGAATGACCATTTAATTGTAAATGAGCATCTAAATCTAATAAGGGAATAACGACGAAATCACGCTCTAAAATACCAATGTGTGGCACCGTTAAACGTTCACTCTGGATCTGTTCCTGACCATAGATCAGCAAATCCAGATCAAGCGTTCGCTCACCCCAGCGTCGTAAACGGATACGTCCTGCTTCTTGCTCAAATTGTTGTAATTGATCTAACAGAGCAAGCGGTGCAAGGTCGGTATCCAGTTGAACAACTGCATTGAGATAATTGGGCTGATCTTGTGGCCCCATCGGTGGACTTTGATAAAGTCGAGAAACCTGTACAGCGCCGAGCGTTGCCAGCTTCGCAACAGCTTCACTCAGAATCTGCTGCGAATCGCCTAAATTACTGCCAAGACCGATATAGGTTCTAATCGTCATTGCGTTGGCCCAAAAACTACTTGGCTTAAGTCACGTTGTACACGTTTACGCTTAAGAATCGGATGATCCGCATGAACCTGTCCTGAATTGCCAGCCGCTTTTTCAATAAAACGACTCGCTGACTCATCAGCTCTGACACGTTCTTTTTTACCACGACGACTTCTTGGCTCAGGTACATTGACCAAAGGCTCAATTTCAGTCGTTTTCGGTTCATCCGCTTCAACCGCCTTACGACGTGTCTTGCTGCGTTGACGATTGTACTGACGAATTGCCGCTTCTTTTTGGTCAGTGGTCATTTCCTGATAGGTTTCCCACCAAGTGCCCATGCCTTCTGTACTACTGTCGCCTGATTTTTCACGTAACAGCAAGAAGTCAAAGCCTGCACGGAAACGGGCATGCCCTGCCAAAGCCTCAATCTGTTGTGGTTTTGGATTCAGCAAGCGCGTCTGCATTTCCCAAACTTCACGAATAAAGGTTTCAGCAAAACGTGGAATAATGGTACGAGTGGCCTGACGTTTCAACACATCAAGTCCAGCTTGTGCACGTGCTTCCGCGGGCACGACACCTTTATTCAAATAGTAGTCACAACGCTCTAAAAATGGTTTCCATAACAATACCGCATAGAAAAATGCCGGATTGATGGTTTTACCCACTTGAATACGCTGATCGGTATTTCGTGCGGCACGCTCAATAAAAGCGGTAATATTCGGCGGGATTTCGGCGAAAAGCTGTTTCCATACACCAAACTCGATCAACATTGGCAAGACACGCGTCAAATGCCCCATGGTGAACAGTTTTTGTGATTCATCATATAAACGATGTGGCGAAACATCACGCAATAATTGCGTCATTTCAGCACTAAAAACATCGAGAATGGATTGATCAATCTGGAAGTTTAATTTTGCAGCAAAACGCAATGCACGTAACATACGTACAGGATCTTCTTCAAAACGCTGTGCAGGTTCACCAAGAAAACGTAAAGTGCGCGTCTTGATGTCATCTACCGCATGGCAGAAATCAAGTACGATGCCTTTCCGTGGCTGGTAATACAAGGTATTGATAGAAAAATCTCGACGAGCAAAGTCTTGCTCAATCGTTCCCCAGTTATTATCACGAAGAATCATACCAGAGGCACTGGTGACTGCTTTTTTCGGCGGGGCACGGAATGTCGCGACTTCAATCAGTTCACGACCAGAATACACATGTGCTAACTCAAAACGTCGTCCGATAATTCGGCAACGTCGACCAAAAACTTCTTTCACCTGAGCTGGTGTAGCATTAGTAACCGCGTCAAAATCCTTTGGATTAAGACCTAACATCATATCTCGAACACCACCGCCCACAATATATGCCTCGTAGCCTGCTTTAGTCAGACTATCAATCACATCTAGAATTGAGGAAGGAAGTTGAGTTGTGGACAAACCACATTTTGACGCACGCAAAGTTTGCAAAAGACACTGTCTCCTACGTCAGGACGTAAATAACAATTTGTCGCTAATCATAGCTCTAACACACACAAAGGGCAATTTATTCTGTTGGAAGTTTCAACAGATCAGTCTGCCTATTCCATTACATTATTACAATTCTGAGCCTATAACATCAGCCTTGCTTTGTTTTTTTCAAACAATTTCGGCCCGATTCCCTTGATATTCATCAGCTCATCTACACTTTTAAAACCGCCATTCTTTTGACGATATTCCATAATCGTCTGGGCTTTTTTCTCGCCAACACCATTCAGTGTCTGCAATTGCTGTAAATTTGCCTGATTTAAACTGATTTTATCGCCTTGAATATTTAGGGAAGATGAAACCTGTTTTATATTTTGTTGGGAAGCGGGTCGGGATAAATAATAATTATTGTTTGCCTGATTCGCCAACTGCTGGTCACGTGCTTGCTGCTGAGCTTTCCATTGTTGATAGGACTGATCAAACTGTTGGGCGTTGAGATGTGAAATACATCCCACACACAAGATCATCAATAAAAAAAGTCTATGTTTGCTGCTCGCTTGTCGAAAAATCATGGTTCCCCTCCCCAGATTTTAATTGAATTTTGGCTTGCTCCCAGAGTTCATCCATTTCTGCCAAACTCATTTTTTGCAAGTCTTTGTGTTGTTGTTGCGCCTGTTGTTCTATATAAGCAAAGCGGCTTCTAAACTTATGAATGGTCGCCAATAGCGATGCTTCACTCGATACCCCCAGCTTTCGTCCCACATTAATTAATGAAAATAGACAATCCCCAAACTCTTCCTCGATCTCATCCGCGCTTTGATGCTTGATTGCGTGCTGCAACTCCCCTAATTCTTCGTCCAGCTTCGCATAAGCATCGTCTACCGTTTCAAAATCGAAACCCAGTTGTGCCGCTTTTTTTTGAATTTCATGCGCTTGTACCAGAGCAGGTGCATGCTTCACCTCATCAAGACGCGATTGTACTTTACCTTGTTTTTCTTGCAGTTTGATTTGTTTCCATAACTCACTCACTTGCTCAGGCGTTAAATTTTGATATTTTTCTGCCTCAAAAACATGCGGATGACGGCGAACTAACTTTTCACTGATCGCATTCACCACATCCTGAAAATTAAATAATCCTTTTTCGTCAAACATTTGCGATTGAAAAACCACTTGCAGCAATAAATCACCGAGTTCATTACGAATCTCATCGATATCACCCGAACGAATTGCATCCTCAACTTCATACGCTTCTTCAATGGCATAACGGGTTAAACTCTCAGGTGTTTGTTGTTGATCCCATGGGCATTTTTCTCTTAACTCTTGCATGATTGCCAATAATTTTTCCATGATGATCTCCAAACCAGATGCAGCCAAATTGTTGCAGCTTAAACACGCTTATGCGTAATATACAGGCACGCAAAATATCAATATAAAGCAAGGGAAAGCAATGCAAAATAGTGTTTTTATTAGCGGGGCTGCACAAGGGATTGGTGCTGAAATCGCTCGCCTCTTCTACCAACATGGTTTCAAAGTTGGAATCTACGACATCAATACCGAACAGGCTCAACATCTGGCACAACAACTGGGTGTGAATGCCAAAGCGGGTTATCTGGATGTCAGCGACTATCAGCAATGGCAAACTGCGCTACAGGAATTTACGCTTTGGGCTGGCCAACTGAATATTCTGGTTAACAATGCAGGCATTCTTTACTCGGGCGCATTCGAAAACACCGAGATCCAATCACACCATCGCATCATTGATATTAATGTCAAAGGTGTACTCAATGGCTGCCATGCCTCTTTAGCACATCTACAACAGGCCGGTTTTGCCCGTGTCATTAATTTGTCTTCGGCCTCTGCGATTTATGGGCAGGCGGATTTAGCTTGCTATTCTGCCAGTAAGTTTGCTGTACGAGGTTTAACTGAAGCCTTAGATGTGGAGTGGCAAAAATACAAGATTCGCGTTCTGGATGTTATGCCACTCTTTGTGCAAACCAATATGGTGAAAGACATGGATGCAGGTAGTATTCAACATATGGGCGTAAACCTCACAGCTTCAGATGTTGCTCAACAGGTCTTGCAACTGGCACAACAAAAAGATCATGCCCTGCTTGCAACCCATACCCCTGTAGGGATGAAAACTAAACTCATGTATCAGCTCTCTCATTTGAGTCCACAATTTTTAAATCGAATAACCAATATATTATTATCAAGAAAAAAATAATTTTTAACGCCTTTGATATTATAAAAACATCAAAGGCATTTTTAAAAACACTAAAATAAAAAATAAACGAGCCAACATTAAAATCTAACTTTAAACACACATTTAAAACAAGAAAGCACCTAAAAATCACAATAAAACGCCAAAAACCTTAAAAAACATTCAGATTGTCAATTATTAAGGTTTTTAATGGTAAAACTTAATCGTATTTTTTTATTATTATGCGACCCTTCTTTTCGAGGGATTTAATAATGAAAAAATTACTAGTTTTAACTTTAGCGGCAACATTTTCTTTTTCAGCGTTTGCTGCAAGCGAAAATGCAGATAAACCATTTTCAACCACTGAATTAAAAGCAATGAGCTGTGCTGATCTTTCTGTTGAACAAGCAAATGCTAAACGCGAACTTGCTGAAGCAGACAAGAACATTGCAAACATCAATGCAAATGCACAAGCGCCGGGTAAAGCAGTGAGTAAATGGGCTGGTCTTGCAAGTGGTGCATTAAGTACTTTCGCAGGTAATTCAGAGAAAGCGGCTAAAGTGAGTCAAATTGCCAATAATCTTGCGGGTGAAGAAGATACTTCTGATACGGCTAATTTGACCTTACAACAAGCGATTAAAACAAAGGCACAAACCAATATTGATAACATGACGGTTTATCAAAAAAGTAAGAAGTGCAAAATGTAATTTCTAAATTAGACATTATTATTAAAACCCAACATACGTTTTAATAATAAAAAATAAAACCTGCAATATTGCAGGTTTTATTTCTCAGCTTAGATCAATTAACTTCCTTGAACTAAACGTCTTGCGCTAATAATCCCTGGTTGCTGCTCTAAACGTGCCAGCAAACGAGATAATTGAGCCAACCCTTTTACTTCAATCAACAACTTCATATTGGCAATACCATCTGCCTCAGAAATTGTATTGACCTGACGAATATTAATTTGATCCGAGAAAATAACCTGTGTCAGATCTTTGAGTAAACCACGGCGATCATAGGCTTCCACCACGATCTGAACACTCTGACCACGCGTTGGCTGCATTTCCCAATCAGCCTCAACAGCACGCTCAGGTTCTTGTGTCGTCATGCGTATATAGTCTGGACATGCAACTTTATGAATACTCACACCACGATTCAACGTGATATAACCACCAATCGATTCACCATGTACAGGCTGACAACACTGTGCAATATGCAGTTCAACGTTGTCCAGACCATCAATCAGGATGCCGTGTGCAGATAAAGTATGGCTAGCACGCGGATTCAATGCAGGTTTTAACACCAGTTCAGGCTCATCCTGATCCAGATGCATTTGGCGGTTCACCTGATTCATCAAGGCATGCAGACTGATATCGCCACTCACCAATGCAACCAAGATATCATCACCTGCCTTCAGATTGAAATGCGATGAATAATCCTTAAGGTCGATACTCTTTGGATGGATCGCTAAACGCGCCAGCTCTTTATTGAGTAACTCGCGTCCAACTTCGACATTCTTACTACGGTCTTGCTGTCTAAACCAGTGGCGTAATTTGTCACGCGCACGTGCAGTCTTGATATAACCCAGCGAATTCACCAACCAGTCACGGTTCGGTTCACGATCTTTTTTGGTTAAAATCTCAACCTGCTCACCTGTCTTTAACATATAGGTTAAAGGCACATAACGCTGGTTTACACGTGCAGCATAGCACTTGTTTCCGACCTCGGTATGCACATGGTAAGCAAAATCCAAAACGGTTGAACCACGAGGTAACTCTTTGATGTCACCATCACGACTAAACACATAGATCTTTTCAAAATTTTCAAAATCCTGAATCTGATCAATGCCGTTCGATTCTTCATCTTCACCATGTGGCGTGGTTTCGGTACGTTCCTGATAGTGTTCAAGTACCGCACGTAAAGAATGCAAACGATCATTAAAGGAATGATCGGTATTCTTGGCGCCTTCTTTGTAGTTAAAGTGCGAACACACCCCAAGCTCAGCTTCGTTATGCATTTCAAAAGTACGAATTTGTACTTCCAGTGATTTGTTCTCTGCAATCACCGCGGTATGCAATGAACGATAGCCATTGGCTTTTGGATTGGTGACATAGTCATCGAACTGATTCGGAATATGACGCCAGATTTGATGAACAATGCCCAAGGCATGGTAGCAATCAGGCACATTTTTCACTAACACACGCACTGCACGGATGTCATAAAGCTGATCAAAGCTGAGGTTCTTACTTTTCATTTTTCGATAAATCGAATAAATGTGCTTCACACGCCCAGTAATTTCTGCGTGGATATCATATGCAGCCAATTCAGTTTTCAGTTTATCAATCACAAACTGAATATACTGCTCACGCTCCAGACGCTTTTCATTTAATAAAGACGCAATTTCTTTATAACGTTCTGGGGCCAAATAACGAAAGGCAAGATCTTCCAGTTCCCACTTTAGCTGTGCAATACCGAGACGATGCGCCAACGGCGAGTAAATGGTGAGGATTTCGCGTGCTACACGTTCCTGACGTTCTTTACTTGCTGTTGCCAGTTCACGCAAAGCATAAGTACGCTCTGCCAGCTTGATGAGTACAACCCGAACATCTTCCGTTACTGAAATCAGCATTTTATAAATGCCATTTAGATGTTCGCGTTGATTATTATTAAAATGGTCTTCTAAACGCTTATTCTTTTCAATCAACTCAGACAGTTTACCCATTGCAAGGGTGCCTTGAACCAAAGCTAGAACCTGCTCGCCAAACTGTTGTTGAATGTCCTCTAAAGTAATGAGACCTTCACGTACACTACGATATAACACTGCCGCTGAAAGCGTGTCTTCGTCGACATGCAAATGGGCCAAAATATCTGCCATACCAATCCCTGTACTAAAGGTATTGATACGATGATCCGTCGCTTGTAACTCTTTTGCTAAGGTAAGCTCGGCAACTTTTTGAAGTTGTTTTAGCTCAGCCCCATCCAAAATACCACGCACTCGATCTAGCCAAGAGACTAGACTACTTTGCGCTTCAGCGGCATGTTCTACAGTCGCTTCCTCAGACAACTCTTGAAGTCGTCCAGGTAACTGTTCACGTACTGTGACCATACCTTTCTCCTCTGGATATGTAACTCATTTTTTAATCGTTTATCTCTTCGATTTTTTCAAGCTTCTCAATCTTTTCAAACAGGGCAATCGATTCAACATGTTCAGTATGTGTAAACATGTCCATCACCGCAGCTTTTTTCAACTGATAGCCATATTGTGCCAGTACACCTGCATCCCTTGCCAGTGTTGATGGGTTACATGATACATAAACGATTCTTTTCGCTCCAAAATTAGGTACATATTGCATAACCTCAAACGCACCTGATCGTGGAGGATCAATTAATAATGCATCAAATCCCTGTTTCGCCCAAGAATGATGCGAAAAGTCTTTTGTTAAATCTTGTGAAAAGAATAGCGCTTGTGACAATTGATTTGCTTTCGCATTTTCAGTTGCCCGTTGCACCATCTCATCACTCGCTTCAACGCCGACCACCTGACCTGTTTCACCCACACGACGTGCAATCGGGAGAGAGAAATTGCCTAATCCACAGAATAGGTCAAGCACTCTTTCCCCTTCCTGTAATTGAAGCAATTCACATGCCAAGTGAATCATTTGTGCATTTACACCACTATTCACTTGGGTAAAGTCTAAAGGTGAAAATGCAAATTTGACTGCAAAATCATCCAGACTGTAATGCAAACGCATCGGTGCCTGGGAATCATCTACGCGATGTAAACTATCGCCCCCTTTGGGCTGCAAATACAACTGCCATCCTTTGAGTAACGTAAACTGACGTAATTGGTTGACATCCGACGCATTTAATTCATCCAGATGACGAATCAGCAATGCTACCTCAGTATCGCCCATGGCCAATTCTATATGACCAATATGAGCTTTGCCTGTAAGACTTTCGAGTAACTTCTTAAGTTCAGGCAAGGTTGCGGATAAAGTTTGATCCAATACATTGCACTGCTGGATAGCGGTGAGATGATTACTATGATGCTCACGGAAACCCATCACCAAACGGTTCTGCTTGGCAATGTAGCGCACACCGATACGGGCACGACGACGATAATCTGTTTTGACCGAACGGATCGGTGCCAACCATTGCTCAGGCTCTAAACCCGCAAAATGTTGTAAATGTGACTTCAACACATTCTGTTTCAACAAAATCTGTTCGTCAGGATGAATATGTTGCAGGCTACAGCCACCACATACCCCAAAATGAGGGCAGATCGGATCAACACGACCTTCAGCTGCCTCGCCTTCCAGCTTGATCATGTCAGCTTCTTCAAGACGAGAAGTCTGGTTGGTAATCTTTGCCTGCACCGTTTCACCAACGAGGCCATAGCGAATAAATACCTTCTTGCCATGCTTTTCTTTAGGATGGTCAGGATGCGTTCCATAATGCGCGATGCCGCGCCCTTCATGAGAAAATGCTTCGATTTGAAAGGTATATGTTGGATATTGGGCTGGGCGATGTTTCGCTTTGTGTTTCAAAAGATGAACCTAATTTTTTGGCGCAAAAGTGGGTGCGGTAAATACAGTATATTGCGATGTTTGTTGCCATACCTGTAAAAATTCTGTTTGTTGCGTTTGAGTTTGTAAATAATCAATCGTCGCTTGAATCAACTGTTGATGATCTTTTTGATTCAACTGACCCTTTAGCAGCAACCAGCGGATATAGACCAGCCATGTATTCAGCACATCGCCTTCACAATAACTGGTCAATTTTAACCATTGTTCAGTGCGTACATAGTCTGGCACATGATAACCCGTCTCACCACGTTTACCCGGGAAACCCAGCAAACAGGCAATATCATCAAGCTTCTGGAAATTACGACCATTAAACATAGCCATCACATCCATCAGGTCAACATGACGATGGTGATAACGGTTCTGATAATTGTTATAACGCTTCTGCTGATCAATTTCACCCTGATCAAACAGACTTGGTGCAGAAAGCCCATGATACATGGCGCGGAACAAAATCACTGGCAAGTCAAATTGCGAACCATTCCAGCTCACCAGTGTCGGCTGTTTCTTATCAAAAATAGACAAGAACTTAGCCAGCATTTCTGCTTCGCTGTTCTGTTCCTGACTGAATGAAAATAGGCGAAAACCTTTTTCATCAATCCATAAACCAGAAATACAAACAATCTCATGCAACGGTAGACGTTGAAAATCGACACCTGATTCTTGACGGCGAATCTTGGTCAGTGCCTGTTCCACATCCGCTTCTGGCAAGTCCAGATCATAGAGATGAGCCCCTGCCTTTATATCAGTCAGCGTTTCAATATCAAAAACTAAAATCGGAAAACGTAAATTCATCTTAAAATCTCTTCCAATCCCTCCCAACCTCCCTTTATAAAAGGGAGGAGTTCCCTCTCTTTTTTTAAAGAGAGAGTTAGGGGGAGATTCTAATCTTGAACTGAAAATAAACCTGTTGATAAATAACGGTCACCGCGGTCACAGATAATGCAGACGATCACGGCGTCAGGTGTTTCTTCGGCAATTTTAATCGATGCCCAAACTGCACCACCTGAAGATGTACCAGCACTGATACCTTCGGTACGCGCAAGCTTACGCATGGTTTTTTCAGCTTCAATCTGGGGAATATCAATAATACGGTCGACACGACGACGGTCAAAAATAGTTGGCAGATATTCTTCAGGCCAGCGGCGAATCCCCGCGATGCTTGAACCATCTGAAGGTTGTAAACCGACAATTTGAATATCAGGATTTTGTTCTTTCAAATATTTAGAAACACCCATAATGGTGCCTGTAGTGCCCATCGAGCTGACAAAATGGGTAATCTTGCCACCTGTTTGCTTCCAGATTTCAGGCCCTGTAGTCAGGTAATGCGCTTCAACATTATCAGGATTACCAAACTGGTTCAGAACAAAGCCCTTACCTTCTGCCTGCATTTGCATAGCGAGGTCACGTGCGCCTTCCATCCCTTGCTGCTGAGTCACTTCAATCAACTCTGCACCATAGGCCAGCATGGCATCTTTACGTTCCTGACTCATGTTGTTCGGCATGATCAGCTTCATTTTATAACCGCGCATTGCCGCAACCATTGCCAAAGCAATACCGGTATTGCCACTGGTGGCTTCAATCAAGGTATCGCCTGGCTGAATCTGCCCACGTTTTTCGGCCTGTACAATCATGTTATAAGCAGGACGATCCTTGACTGAACCTGCCGGATTGTTACCTTCTAATTTGGCTAATACCGTGGCCTGGGTATGACACGCTAAACGCTGCAAACGTACTAAAGGGGTTTTACCGACATAATAATCAAGTAAAAATTCATCTGCTAAAAAATCAGTTTGCGTATTCGTCATGATCGACACCGATATTAAGGTGGCGACTATTGTATGAAAAAAACAGAAATACTGCACCATTTCACTCTGCTTTTTATTGGCAAGCAGATGTCTGCGCTTATCAGAAAGCATGCTAAGATATTGCGCAGAATGATAAATCTGACCGAACTATGTCAAATTTCAATAAGACCATATCGAAACGTTTACGCCTCAATCATGCTTATGGGCAGTTGATTGCACTTATTCTTGTGCCAATTGCGATTTTGACAAGTGTAGGAATTCTTTGGGTTTTAGCCGAAACAACCAACTCAGCCAAGCAACAACAGCGCTCAGATGCTTCTGCGATTCTGGCACGCTATCATCAAACGGCGAATGATTTATTAAAGCTGGTTCAAGAGCAACCCGATCAATATGATCGCGCGCAAAACATCATGCAAAAAATGTTTGATGAAAAGAATTTACAACGTGCGGTGCTAATTGATAATAAAGGACAAACCTATTTAAGTGTCGGTTATCAAAACAACCGCTTCTGGCCTAACTTCCCCAATAACAGTAATTTTTTTGGCCCTATTTCTCATAATCACAACAATATTTATGGTGCAAAACTCGACAGCGGCAATCCTGACTCTGTCTGGCTAATGATTGAGCTGGATAATCAACCGCTGGAACTGGCTCGTTATAAAGTTTTACTGTCATTGGTGGTCACAGGCTTATTGACCATTCTGATTTTACTGTTCTGCCTGAATGTGTTCTCCCGTCGCTGGCTCGCACCGATCTATGAGATTCGTATGCAAATGCAACGTCTCAATGCGGATACACTCGATCAACACATTGTCGTAAACAGTACCGGTGAACTGCGTTTACTCCAGCGAGACATTGCCAACGTGGTGAAACGTCTACACTTTAGCTTTCTCGAATTAAAAGAACATACCGAACAGACAGAAGAAGATTTACGCAGAACCTTAGATACCTTAGAAGTTCAGAACATTACCTATCGTCAGGCGCGTGACCAAGCAATTTCATCGAATCAGTCCAAGTCTGTTTTCCTGGCCAATATCAGTCATGAGCTCAGAACACCACTGAACAGTATTGATGGCTTTATTCATTTGTTGCTGCGTCAGCAAAACCTAAGCAATGAACAAAATCTCTATCTGCAAACGATTCGAAAATCCTCTGCGCACCTACTGGCACTGATTAATGATGTACTGGACTTTTCTAAAATTGATGCGGGCAAATTAGAACTCGAAACCGCCCCGTTTGACCTTGAAGAAGCCATTTTTGATGTAATGGATATGCTCTCGCCGCTGGCGGCACAAAAGCATATCAATATGGCCTTCTATTATGCTGAAAACATTCCACAACATGTGGTCGGTGATGCGCTTCGCTTTAAACAGATTCTGACCAACCTGATTTCCAATGCGATCAAATTTACCCCTGATGGTGAAATCATCGTGCGGGTGCGTATGGAAGATGATGAGATTGGACAATGTCTATTGCATTTCAGCGTACAGGACAGCGGTATTGGCTTAAGCGGTACTGACCGTAAAAAACTATTTGAATCCTTTTCTCAAGGGGATGCCTCGGTTACCCGTCAATTTGGTGGTACTGGACTTGGTCTGGCAATCTCCAAGCAGCTCGTACATTTGATGCATGGTCAGATTGGCTTTGAGGATAATCAGGAGCGCGCGCCAACAGAAAAAGGTTCGACCTTCTGGTTTACCGCATCCTTTAAAGTGGAAGAACAAGATGAGTTTGTGGAACATCCTCATTTTGACCATTTGCAAGTAGTGTCTTATCTGGCCCATCCTGCAACAGCCAGCGTTCTGCGCTCATATCTGGAAAATTATCGTGTTTCACATATCGAAACCCAATCTATTCTGGATTTGTTCAGTCGTTTAAATCATCTCAACCAGCAAGAAAGCACTTGGCTGATTGTGGATCACAGCGGCGATACCGAAGCATTACTAAAAGAAATCCGTCAGCGTTATCACGGCAATCTAGCGGTTTATGGCTACCAGATGAGCCTTGATCCGAATATGCTTAATGAATATCGCGCACGTCCGCTCTATCAACCACTCAGTCGTCGCGAACTGGTTCAGTTGCTCGGCAACCAGCCTATTTTTGAACAGGAACCTGAAGACTTTAATGGTCAAGGTCTACATGTTTTGGCGGTCGATGATCATCTTCCAAACCTGATTGTGCTTGAAGCTTTACTGGGTGAACTCAATGTCACCACCACCAAAGCCTTAAGCGGACAGAAAGCCATCGACATTATTCAGGAACGTATTGAACAAAAATCACTACCATTCGATCTGGTGTTTATGGATATTCAAATGCCTGTGATGTCAGGTATTGATACGACCCGTGCGATTCGCTCTTTAGAATCAACACTGGATAATGGCATGCAACTGCCAATCATTGCCCTCACCGCACATGCACTGGCAGACGAAAAGCAGAAGTTACTCAAAGTCGGTATGAACGATTACGTAACCAAACCGATTCAGATGGAACAGATCATTCAAATCCTGACACATTGGACCAAGAATAACTTTAGTGCCCAGCCAGTCAATATTGAACAAAAACGTCCAATCGAATCGATTGATCCAAACATACTCAACTGGCAACAAAGTATTCAGCTGGCTGCCAATAAAGAAGATCTGGCGCAAGACCTATTAGGCATGCTGGTCGATAGTTTTGACACTGAACTTGCTGAAATGCAGCAATTGATTGAAATGGAAGACTTTCCACAACTCGAGCATGTGCTGCATCGCCTATATGGAGCAACGCGTTATGTCGGCACGCCAAACCTGCAACAGGTTTCAGGTGAATTTGAACAGTTTGTCTCAACCCTACGTAAAGAGCGCCGCAAAGCAGATGATCAATTTATCCGTGAAACCAATCATCGTTTCAGTGAGCTAAATACTGCAATTGAACAAGTCAGACAGGCAGCAAATTTAATCTTGCATGCGCACGACAGTTAACGTGACTGGGGTGTCATGTTTCAACTCTGACACTCATGCTATGCTGCCTCATCGAACACAATAAGAGTAAGACAGATGGCACTTTTACGCGTTGAAAAGAACAATGGAATTGCGACCGTTTCTTTAAACCGACCAGACAAACGCAATGCAATGAGCTTTGCCCTGCTAAAAGAACTGGTCGCAACCGCAAAAAAAATTGAAAAAGACCGTTCAATCCGTTGTGTCATCTTAACGGGTGAAGCCAATGTATTTAGTGCTGGCATCGACCTGTCTGATCTAAATAATCCGAAAAATACGGCATTTGCAGCATGGGAATTGATCAAACCAGGACAAAGCCTGTTTCAAAAAGCATTTTTGATCTGGCAGAACCTGCCGATTCCTGTGATTGCAGCCATTGAAGGCTATTGCTTTGGCGCGGGCATGCAACTGGCACTTGCAGCGGACATTCGCATTGCAACACCAACCACTAAAATGTCGATTATGGAAAGTCGCTGGGGCCTCGTCCCTGATATGGGACTGACCCGTTCGCTCAAAGGTCTGATTGGCGTTGATCTTGCCAAAGAACTTACCTTGACTGCGCGTATCTTTGATGCTGAGTATGCCAAGGAAATTGGTCTAGTGACGCATTTAGACAATGATCCATTGGCAAAAGCAAATCTCATTGCTGAAGAGATTTTACAGCGTTCACCAGATGCGATTATGGCAGCAAAACGCGTTCTGGATGCCATGGAACACCTGCCAGAAAAAGCATTACGCCTAGAAAAGCTTTGGCAACTTAAACTACTATTAGGTAAAAATAGCAGTCTTGCGCGTAAGAAAGACAAAAATCCAGAGGTTGAGTTCCTGCCTCGTCAATATAAATAAGCACAACCAGAGTACATTCACATGCATGTTAATCAACAAACACCCATCGCATTTCTAGGTATGGGTTTAATGGGGACACGTATGGCGAGCAGGCTGCTGCAAGCGGGTTATCGCGTGGCGGTCTGGAACCGTAGCCCACATGCATGTGAAGTACTGATCCAACAAGGTGCTCAAAGTCTAGAATTGAAAGAAATTGGAAATTATCCCGTCATTCTGACTTGTCTGGCAGATGATCAGGCAGTTCAAAGTGTCTTTTCCCAGATTCAACCTAACTTAAAAGCGCAGCAAATCATTGTTGATTTTTCCAGCTTATCCGTTGCCGCAACGCTAAACCTCGCACAAGCAGCACAGCAACAGGGTGTGACATGGATTGACTCTCCTGTATCAGGCGGAACCATGGGTGCTGAACAAGGAAGCTTAGTCATTTTTGCGGGTGGAGATGCAGCAACCATCCAGCAACTTGGTCCAATTTATCAAGTTCTTTCTCAGCGGGTGACCCGTATGGGTGAATCTGGCACAGGTCAGGCCACCAAGATTTGCAATCAACTGATTGTGGCTGCCAACAGCACTTTAATTGCTGAAGCGGTGGCACTAGCAGATCAGGCAGGCGTGGACACCACACTACTGGCACCCGCCCTTGCAGGCGGCTTTGCCGACTCAAAACCGTTCCAGATTCTTGCCCCTCGTATGGCGACTGATACCTTTGAACCCGTACAATGGAAAGTGCAAACTTTGTCAAAAGACCTCAACAATGCACTACAACTCGCACAAAGTTTTAACTTAAAGATACCTGTGGCACAAAAAGCTCTACTACAGTTACAAGCCCACCAAGAAAATGGCTTTGCCGAGAAGGATTTAGCTACTATTATCAAAGTTATAGAACAATAAACAGGGTCTATTGATTCAGGGAGTCAGAATATGAGCCATCTCGCAGTCAATTTATCAATGATTTTTACGGAAGTCCCTTTAATTGAGCGTTTTGCTTTAGCCCATGCACACGGATTTCAACAGGTTGAAATTCAATTTCCTTATGAATTAGACATTATTGATATCCGCACCCAACTCGAACAATATAATCTTTCTTTATGCCTGATCAATGTTCCTGCTGGCGACCTGATGCAAGGCGGTAATGGCCTAGCAGGGATTCCTGGCCGTGAAATTGAATTCCATCAAGCACTTGAACTGGCGATTCGTTATGCCAATGCACTCAATGTCCCGCGGGTCAATATTCTGGCAGGCAAACAACCGCTGGATGCAGATCTGCTGCCTTGCCTCAATACACTGGCCAGTAACCTGAAGCTTGCTTGCCACATGTTCACCGAGCAAGGAATTGAGCCTGTTTTCGAGATGATTAATGGTACCGATATGCCACGCTTTCTGATCCAGAACATTGCACAAGGTCAGGAAATGCTGGAGGCCGTCCACCACCCTGCCTTAAAAATGCAATATGATTGCTACCATATGGCGATGATGGGTGAAGATGTTTTAGCTGGGTTACAAGAAAATCTACACCAGATTGGACATATCCAATTTGCCGACTGTCCCGGCCGCCATGAGCCTGATACAGGAAATATCCCGTATAAACAGATCTTTGACTGGTTGCTACAAAGTGACTATCGAGGTCTCATTGCGGCGGAATATCGACCAAAAACCCAGTCAGATCAATCTTTTGCATGGAAAAAGAAGTACTTTTCCAATGATGTGAATACATAAACTGTTACTGCTAAAATTTGAACTTTTTAGAGAAAAACGGTATATTTGACAATGAGCAATTGTCAGGAAAATATACCCTCTATGAATTTAGAACCATCGCCCAGCGCTTCTAATTCTCACGACCTAAAAATCAAAACAGCGAACAAAGATGTACAGGCTTGCCTTAAAGTTGTACATGAAGCTCTCACTGATGTAAAAGCCAAAGATATTCTTGAACTTGACGTAAGTACGATCAGCAATGTTGCCGATGCAATTGTAATTGCAAGCGGTACATCGACTCGTCATGTTAAAGCCCTTGCAGATAATGTTGCTGATGAAGCACGTAAAGCAGGTTTCCGCCCAATCGGTGTCGAAGGTGAACGCGATGCTGAATGGATCTTAATCGATCTCGGTTTCGTTGTGGTACATGTGATGTTACCAACCGCGCGTAAGTTCTATGACCTAGAAAGCTTATGGCGTGCACCCGAATCTGTAGCGTAAAGCTCTCCAAAAAAGCGACCGAATCGGTCGCTTTTTTTATATTTAAGTAAGTAACTCCTGGACTTTTTCACATTCCACTTGATATTGTTCTGTGAGATTAAAAACCTGACAAAAGGTAGCAAATAAAGCAGCCCGCTCCGATTTCTCTTCATTCGTCCAAATTGGCTTATAGTACTGATACTGGACCTCACTTAATAATTCCTTAACCTTTTCTACTAGAATCTGTTTTTCTCTGTTGGTATGACCATATTTCCATAGGCAGATAAGCCAATCAAACTTATTCCAAAAAGAAAAATGATCGTAAGCCTCTAAACGTTGAGCTATACCAAGCTGCTCATTACTGAATTGATAAAGATTATCAAGCTGTCTAGGTTGAATACGTTCAAGTAAAATAAATTTTCTCAACAAATAAAAAGGTAATCTTAGTTGTTTTTCTTCCAGCACTTTCACAACTTCATTTAAATCAAAATATTCCAACTTCATCGCCTTATATAAAACAACAAATAAAACAGAAGGTTGATTTAAAAACTTAATCAAAGAGTAAAAGTCCTGCTTATCCCATTTTAATAACAACATTTGCATCAACCCGAGTCTAACTTTTTGTTCAGTTAAAGAAGAAGGGATTAAGAACTTTTCAAAGTATTTAGAAAAATCAAAATTCCGTTGTTTTAACTCAAAAATAGCAATATCGATGATTGATAAATACTGACTATTCAGTGCTTGAAGTAGAATAACTTCATCCAACTCACCCCGTTGTTGCAATTCATATAAAATTGCTTTTTTAACATCAGCGTATTGCGTTTTTATTAGCTGCTGCTTTATGAATGCAACATCTTGCTTCACAACAAAAGAAATCCAGTATTTACGAATTCCTTGATCATTGGCGAATTGTGCTATCTCTACCAGCTCAAGCTCCGAAAGTAATTTTTTATCTAAAAGATAGTGATAAAGCGTTCGACTGAGTTTTCCTTGTTTAAAACGTAATACAGGTTTTACCTTATCCAAATTCTGGGATATTTTCCTCATCAATATATCTTCAATCTCACCCACGATACGAATTCTTTTTTGAATCGCATAAATATCAAGAAAGTAATCAAGACAAAGATCTATACATTCAGGCCGGTCAACCCATCTCAATAAATGTTGAGCTGCTAGTTTTCGGTTAATAGGTACATAATCGCTTAATTTGCGCAACAAATGCGGAAATAAGATTGGTTCAAAACACCCCTTTAAGTGTTTCAAGGCAGCTTCACGCTCGTATCCATCATACCAATAAAGCTGGTTAATATACTTCTGTAACTTATCTGGAGTCATTATATTCAAAACATTTTATAAAATTATCACTACAAGACATTAAAGCTGTTTTATAAATAAATAGAAAGTTAATGAAAACGAATTTCATCAATTTTAACCCGCATAGTAATAATCATGTTTAGCTTCTGACCTAGAAAGCTTATGGCGTGCACCCGAATCTGTAGCGTAAAGCTCTCCAAAAAAGCGACCGATTCGGTCGCTTTTTTATATTTAGATCACCCACGGAATCTCTTTCACACAGTCTTTATTATTCCCTTCTCCAGCTTCACAAATCTTTCTTCTGATTGCCAATCAACACAACAATGCTAGTATAAATACACCCATCACCAATTAAATCTAAAACAATATGAAAGATTCAACTGAATGGATTGAAACACTCAACAAAATTACTGGACTCGCACAAACAGGTTTGTACTACTCAAAAGATGTCTATGACAAAGAACGTTATGACCAAATTATCAGTTATGTCCGCACGTTAATTGATTTAAAAGAAATTGACACTCAAGACTTTATTGCAGATGTGCTTCAAGATGTCGGATATGCAACACCTAAAATAGATGTACGTGCAGTTGTATTTAAAGACAATAAACTCTTATTAGCCAAAGAAACACAAGATGGCTTATGGTCTATTCCGGGCGGCTGGGCTGATATTGGCTACTCAGCAGCAGAGAATGCTGAAAAAGAAGTGTTAGAGGAAACAGGATTAGAAGTTAAAGCAACAAGACTTCTCGCACTGACGGATCGAAGAAAACATCCTCATCCAGCCATGTTTTTACATGTGTATAAGGCTTTCTTTTGGTGTGAGCTTATTGGAGGTGAATTAAAACCAAGTATTGAAACATCTGAAGTTGGATTCTTTGGTAAAAATGAATTACCTCCTATTTCGACAGCTCGTGTTACAGAAACACAAATCCACCAATTTTTTGAGTTACTACAAGAACTACCTGAGAGTACTTATTTCGACTAACGTTCAATTCTGAAACTCATCAAAAATATAATCCCAAAAAAACAACATCTTTACCATCTTAAGGACCAACAAATACCAGTTATCACCCACAACTAATTTTGACATGACAAATTGTCAAAATTCTAGCACTATACAGATTCTTGCAATCCCACCAATAAATAGCATAACTGGAGTACAGGAAGTGAAAATACTGATTACAGGTGCCAATACTGGCATTGGTTTTGCCACGGCAGAACAGTTGGTTAAACAAGGGCAACACGTGATTCTCGCATGCAGAAACCCACAAAAGGCGCAAGAAGCACAAAGCAAGTTACGCGCACTCGACCAAGGACAAGTCGATCTTATCTCCCTCGACCTCAACAACCTTGAACTTACCCGAAAAGCAGCCGATGAAATCGCAGATCGTTACGGCAAGCTGGATGTATTGATCAACAATGCGGGCTTATTTGCCAAGACAAAACAGCTGACAGCCGATGGCTTCGAGCAACAATTTGGTGTCAATTATCTGGGTCATTTTTTATTGACGCAAAAACTGCTTCCTGTTTTAAAACAATCTCCTCAAGCACGGATTGTCCATTTAGCCTCGATTGCACATTGGGCAGGCTCAATCAAACCCAATAAATTCCGTGCAGAAGGTTTTTATAATCCGCTGTTTTATTATGGGCAATCCAAGCTTGCCAATTTATTGCTGAGTAATGCCCTAGCAGAACAACTGGCAGATAGCTCAATCACCAATAATGCCCTACATCCAGGTGGGGTCGCTTCAGATATTTATCGCGACCTGCCTAAACCTGTTTATGCTACAATGAAACTCGGCTTAGTTCCAACTTCTGTTCCTGCAAAACTGATTACCCAAATGGCGATTGGAGATGAATGGGCAAAACGCAATGGGGAATATGTCAGTGCGCATATGCCTGACTGGAAATCTTCACATGCCAAAAATCAGCAACTGGCACGTGACCTCTATCAACAGTCTATGAACCTTGTTGAAAAGTTTATTTAAACAAAAATAACTTCAAATAAAAAAGCCACCCAAGGGTGGCTTTTACAATCTTGATTGAGGTCAGATTAGTGACCACCACCATTGATTGCTTTCGTCATATCTTCCACAACTTTCTTGGCATCACCAAAGATCATCATGGTTTTTTCATTGTAGAACAAATCATTGTCTAGGCCAGCATAACCTGTCGCCATAGAGCGTTTGATCACCATGATGGTACGTGCTTTATGCGCCTCAAGGATCGGCATACCGTAAATCGGTGATGTCGGATCGTCTTTCGCCGCAGGGTTCACAACGTCGTTTGCACCAATGACAAGTACCACGTCTGTTGCAGGGAAGTCTGAGTTGATCTCATCCATTTCCAAGATGTCTTCATACGCAACATCTGCTTCTGCCAACAATACGTTCATGTGACCAGGCATACGGCCCGCAACTGGATGAATCGCGAAGCGAACTTTTACGCCCTGCTCTTTCAAGATTTCACACAATTCTTTCACCGCATTCTGTGCACGACCTTGCGCCATACCATAACCTGGTACAATCACAACGCTGTCTGCATTTGACATCAGGAAGCCTGCGTCATCTGCTGAACCAGAACGGTGGTTACGTTGAACTTGCTCACCTTTATCTGCTGATGCAACTGCTGCACCACCCATTGCACCACCAAACAATACGTTGATGATTGAACGGTTCATCGCCTTACACATGATGTAAGAAAGAATCGCACCTGAAGAACCAACCAATGAACCTGCAACGATCAACATATTGTTTTCAAGTGTGAAACCAATACCTGCCGCAGCCCAACCAGAGAATGAGTTTAAAAGCGATACCACAACTGGCATATCACCACCGCCCACTGGCGCAATCCAAACCCAACCAAATGCAAGAGCAAGTGCTGTCATCGCCCAGAATGCAGTCATATTATTCGTTAAGAAGAACATGATGCCTGCTGCAAGCATTGCAATAAAGATAAGTGCTTGAACAGGTTTAACCCATGCACCAGAAATGGTTTTTGCCCATTTCTTCGCAGCTAATTTACCGTAAGCAAATACTGACGCAGTAAAAGTAATTGCACCAACAAAGCAGCCAACAAACAATTCAAATAAATGAACTGAACTCATATGTGCATGTTGAACACCTGCAGCCGTTAAAGCAGCTTCATTTTGCGTAAACAATGCAGTGAGCTGGTTGTTATGCAAGATCGCGGCAATCGCAATCAATACAGCAGCCAAACCGACCAAAGAGTGCATCAATGCTACAGTTTCAGGCATTTGTGTCATTGGAACAGTTTTCGCACGTGCGATACCAACCACAGCACCTAACACCATTGCACCGCCAATCATCCAAACCACTGGATGTTCAGCAACAAAGAAGGTCGTCACAACAGCAATCGCCATTGCGATCATACCGTAACGGTTACCCGCAATTGCAGTCTTAGGGCCAGACAAACCACGTAAGGTTAAGATAAAGAGGACAGCACCAATCAGGTAGAACCAATCCGCATAGTCTCGAATGAATTCCATCGCTTAGCCCTCTTTTTTCTTTTGCTTCGGCTTGAACATTTCAAGCATACGAGCAGTTACAGCAAAGCCACCGAAGATGTTAATGCTCGCCAAGAACACAGCAATCGCCCCAAGCACACTCACCACATTGACACTTTGGAATGCAACATTTGCATCAACACCAATCGCAGGCATACCCACGGTCTGGATCATCGCGCCAACCACAATAATTGAAGACAACGCGTTGGTTACCGCCATTAACGGTGTATGCAATGCAGGTGTTACGCCCCACACCACGTAATAACCTACGAAGATGGCAAGGACGAAAATTGTAATCGTTTCAACCATGAGAACTCTCCTTAACCGCGCTTGAGCAGTACTTGACCGCCATGTGCCACAAGTAACGCTTTCTGGATTTCATCTTCCTGATTAATCGCAAAGCCTTTCTCTTTGTCGAATAATGTCTCAAGGAAGTTAAAAACGTTACGCGCATACAATGCCGATGCTTCTGTTGCAACCGTGCCAGGAATGTTTGGGATACCCAAAATTTTCACGCCATTTTCAGTTGTTACAGTTTCGCCTTCTTTAGAACCTTCAACGTTACCACCCGTCTCAACTGCCATATCTAAAATGACAGAACCCGGTTTCATTTTGGCAACGGTTTCAGCTTTAATTAAACGCGGAGCATTACGACCTGGAATCAATGCAGTGGTGATTACGATGTCAGCATTTGATACCGCTTTATCTACAATCGCAGCTTGATCTTTGATGTATTGCTCACCCGGCTGCCAACCATAACCGCTTTTCGCAGCTTCAGCAGCACGTTGTTTTTCTTCATCGGACATTGGCACGTCTAGCCATTTGCCGCCTAAAGATTCAACTTGCTCTTTTGCGGTCGGACGTAAGTCTGTTGCTTCCACAACAGCACCCAAACGTTTCGCAGTTGCAATCGCCTGAAGACCAGCAACACCAACACCCATAATCACAACACGTGCAGGTTTTACTGTACCTGCTGCCGTCATTAACATTGGGAACATACGTTGATATTCAGCCGCTGCTAACAATACAGACTTATAGCCTGCCAAGTTTGCCTGAGAAGAAAGTACATCCATGTTTTGTGCGCGTGACAGCGTACGTGGAAGCAGTTCTAAAGCAAAAGCAGACACTTGCTGAGTAGCAAACTGGTCTAATTCTGGATTGCGGTAAGGGTCAAACATTGCAACCACAGTCGTATTCGCCGCAAGTTTTTGAATTTCATCGCCTTTAGGGGCACGTACCTTCAAAATAATTTGGCTGCCTGTATATGCATCGTCCGTAATAGTTGCGCCAACTTGTTCATAAGCACTGTCAATATACGCAGCTTTAACACCAGCACCACGTTCAATGACAACGCTATGACCTGCGTTAATCAACTTCTTTACTGTTTCCGGTGTAGCCGCTACACGACTTTCACCAGCGACAGTTTCGGTTGGGATTCCGATCTGCATGAGCGTCCCTCAAGCTAGTTTTTCTTAAGTAAACATCGCAAATAGCAATGTTTCCCCCAGGAGTATTCTTTGTAGAAATTTGGATTCTAATGGAAGTTTTTTAAATTTCCACCCAATATTTATTTAATAAATACCCATATTTTGAACTGATGATTCACATTTATATTGAAAACTTGTATGCTCAGCATGTTTGACTTTTTATAAAGCAAACCTCTCCACTCATATATTCTCAATATGAAATTTTGATCAGTATTAATCATCATCTGTTCAGTTTTAAGCGCAGTATTCCCTATTAAAAGGCATGTCTACGCCGTATTTATTCAACAAATCCACACATCATCCTTGTCTTGAACAGCCTTGAACCAAGTTCCATTTATAGCACTTTGCTCTTTATTCTAGTTGTTCAAAAATAATGGGTTGAATCAGCATCATAGACATGCCGATAGAGAGTGGGATTGGCTTATCTCCGTTTTCTCTTGGTCGTTTCGGCGACTTCTTTATTAATATGTCAGCAATACTTGCTGGATGACTTGTGATGAAATGACAAATTCCCTTATCAATAAATCTGAATTGAATTGATATGAACCCTAAGAAAAACCAAAAAGAAATGTAAAAACTTGAGTAGTCATTTTTTCAAGTGATATTTGTATCGTTTTGTCTAGCAAAAGCCGCATTTTTGCACAGTATTGGTGCAAAAATTAGACAGTTAAATGATCTGCTTCATCATTCTGGTTCAGCAACAGTAAAATTTCCTGAAAATGTGCCCCCATCGCCTCTTCTGCAAGACAATCTTCTGGGTTTCGTAGCGGACATTGCTCCAAAGACAAGCAGCCACAGCCAATACATTGATCCAGTTGTTGACGCAGCTGTAGCAACATCATAATTTGCTGATCAAGCTGTCCCTGCCATTGTTGTGACATGATTTGCCAATCTTTTTTTGTGGCAACTTGCTGCTTAGGTAGGGTCGCAAAGGTCTCTTTAATCTGTTGCAAGCTAATCCCGACTTGCTGGGCTGCTTTAATAATTGCAATCCTTCTCAACATGGCCCGTTGATAACGGCGTTGATTGCCTGCTGTTCGCGTGCCCCATATCAATTCTTTTTCTTCATAAAAACGAATGGTTGGCACTGAAACACCACTTCTTTTCGCCAGTTCGCCAATACTCAGCCAAGTCTGTAATTGTTCTTTCAAAATCTGCTTGACCTCTAGTTAACTTGAGCTTTGATACTAACATACCACAGCAACCAGAATGAGTTTTAGCCATGAATCAGCTCCATACAGATGCATTTCAACTGATCAATCCCGATACGCTCTATGACCCGCGCAGCAATGGCTATAGTCACGTTGCGATTGTAAAACCCAATATGCGTATTATTCATATTGCAGGTCAGGGTGGCGAAAATAAAAATGGCGAGCTTTCTGAATATTTTGACCAACAGGTACAACAAGTCTTCTATAATATTCAGCAGGCATTAGCTTCAGCCCAAGCGCAACTGTCAGATATTGCCGTGCTACGTATTCTGGTCGTCGATCATGATGCTGATAAGCTTCAGGCGCTGGTAGCTATCATGCAAAGCTTATGGAAAGATCAAGCATTTCCTGCCTGTACCCTGATTCCTGTACCTGCGCTAGCCCTAGAAAACATGCAAGTCGAAATCGAAGCCACCGCTTATACCGCATAAATCAGAATAGAGAATCCTATGTCTATCCCCCAAGAAGATATCAGTCAAAATAAAACTTTACTTTGGTTTATGGCAGCAGCGTGCGGTTTATGTGCGGGTGCCAACTATTATAGTCAGCCTTTGATTCATTCGATTCAACAATACTTTTCTGTTACCGAAGGTCAAGCTGCCCTGACCGTAACCTTTGCTCAAGTGTCCTATGCACTCGGTCTTTTGTTCATTGTTCCAATGGGCGATGTGGTCAATAAAACCCGATTTATTCCTTTACTCATGGGGTTATGTGCTGTTGGCTTATTCATCAGTGCATTTTCAGTAAATTTACCAATGTTATGGCTTGGCACCGTGATGGCTGGGCTATTTTCAGTAGCAGCTCAAGTGCTAATTCCACTTGCGACCATGACGGTAAAACCTGAAAAAACAGGAGAAGTGATTGGCTTTTTAATGAGTGGTTTACTGGTCGGTATCTTGCTTTCAACCAGTCTTGCAGGCTTGTTTTCCAACCTGTTTCACTGGAAAGTCATCTATGTGGTGAGTGGCATTTTAATGCTGATTCTGGCCTATGCCTTAAAAAGTCGTCTGCCGTATGTCATGCGTATGAAGCTGAATTATGGTCAGGTTTTTATCTCCATGGCACAACTGCTTAAACAGGAAAAGCGCTTGGTGTTACGCGCACTTGCGGGTGGTTTTGCCTTTGCAGCAGTTAGTATTTTATATTCAACCATCGCCCTATTATTGACGTCAGCCTATCAACTACAAGATCTGCTGATTGGTATGGTACCGCTGGTCGGTATTTTTGGGGCACTTTCTACCCAATATATTGGTAAATATGCAGATCAGGGCTATACCAGCCGACTGACTTGGATCGGTTGTGCCTTATTCATTCTCAGCTGGATATTTTTCTATTTCGGTCAAACGGCTTTAGTGAGCTATATTCTTGGTTTTGCATTAATTCAGTTAGCTTTAGCATTAGTCCATACCAGTAACCAGAGTATTATTTTCCGTTTACGACCCGATGCCAAATCACGGATTAATGCCATTTATATGACGGCCTACTTCACTGGTGGCGCTGGCGGTTCAGCATTAGGGATTTTTGCATGGAATCATGGTGGCTGGAGTGCAACCTGTCTGGCGGGCTTCAGTCTGGTCTTTGCCTGCATGCTATTTAGTTTTATAGATTATCTTGCGACCAAGCAAAACAAGATTGTAGCGTCTTGAATTTGCATATTGATGCTTAAAAATTGAAGTGATCGGGATGAGCATTGGTGAAATTTTCTTAAAACTCGTATAATGCTGCCCTTTCTTTTCTTGTCCACATCCGAGAGCCCTTTATGCAATCACTAGAATCATTAAAGCCACGTATTTCCGTAGCACCAATGATGGATTGGACAACTAAAGACTATCGTTTCTTTGCACGCCTGTTTAATCCAAATGTGGTGCTCTATACCGAAATGGTGACAACGGGTGCGATTATTTACGGCGGTGCCAATCGTCATCTTGACTTCAACAAAGAAGAACACCCAATCGTGTTACAGCTGGGTGGCTCAAATCCACAAGAACTCGCGACCTGTACCAAAATGGCTGAGGATTGGGGTTATGATGAAGTCAACTTAAATGTCGGCTGTCCAAGTGATCGCGTTCAGAACAATAAAATTGGTGCATGCTTAATGGCGGAACCTAATCTGGTCGCCGAATGTATTCATAGCATGCAAAAAGCCGTATCGATTCCTGTGACGGTCAAACATCGTATCGGGATTGATGACATGCAGTCTTATGAAGAAATGCTGCATTTTGTCGATACTGTAGCGGCAACGGGTTGTAGCCATTTTATCGTGCATGCGCGTATTGCGATCTTGCAGGGTCTCTCACCGAAAGAAAACCGTGATGTACCCCCTTTACGTTATGAAGATGTATATCGCCTGAAACTGGAACGTCCTCACCTGACCATTGAAATCAATGGTGGCATTAAAACCTTTGAAGAAACCCAGCAACATTTACAGCATGTTGATGGGGTGATGATTGGGCGTGAAGCCTATCACAACCCTTACCTGCTTGCAGAAATGGGACAACTCTGGAATCTAGAGGCGCCTGATCGTTTCGAAATCATGCAACAGATGATGCCGTATATTCATCAACGTGTTGCAGAGGGTGCACCATTATCCATTATCACACGCCATATTTTAGGTCTATTCCAGAACTTGCCAGGCGCAAGAAAATGGCGTCAGGCGCTCAGTGGCGGTAATGCAAAAACGATTAGTGATATTGAAAATGCCATTCAAAATATTCAGGCCGCCATGCAACGTACCGAAGACTACCTAAAAGAGCATCAATCCTGATTGATGCTTCAAAAAATGCCAACTTAATCACACTGTGAAATATGATTTTACAAATCTGAAATTTTTTCTAGGGTCGAACTTAACTTCCTTATAATTAAGGTAATCTTCAAAAAATCTTCATTAAGATTTCATTATAAATCGCAAAAATTGTTATATTATTACATTACATTTTGGTTTTTTTGAGTTTTATCGCTTACTATGTGCCGCGTAATAGATTCTGGCACACGTTCAGTTGTTTTGAAAATGCGGTAGAGATTCACAATGATTTATGATGTACCTTCAGTTGATCACAGTATGATTCACCCACCCTCGCAACAGGTGGTTATTCCTTATCGAGAAATGCCGAAGCCTCCATCAGTAGCAGGGATTGATGTAGATAAATTCTCTCAAAAGCTCGCTAAAAGAGCATCCTATCGTAGCTCATCTCAATGTGCCAAATTCGTCAGAATCGCTTTACAATCCGCAGGGGCTAAAATCGTACAACACCCTGTCGCAGCTTCAGACTGGGGTGGCACCTTAAAACAAATCGGCTATCAACAAATTACGCCTGATTTTAATAACCCTCAGCCAGGTGATATTTATATTATTCACCGCACCAAAAAACATCGTTACGGCCATATTGCAGGCTTCACAGGTTCACAATGGGTGTCTGACTATAAGCAACGCAGCTATGACGTTTATAAAGATCCAAATGTTACTTACAGCTATTACCGCTTAGCGCCGCAATATCCTCAAGCTTAATCATTCAGATGATGATTTAAGTCCTGAGCTTATCCAGTTTTTTCAGGACTTCCGCAACGGCAACCATCGCAAAGCTTGACGTCACCACCACTGCAGAACCATAGCCACCACAACGTAGTCCAGCACTTGGACACACCTCTGCGCTCGAAAATGGATTATCGATCGAATAAACGCAAGTGATACCAAACTTCTCTTTTGGCTTTTTACAAATCCCCATTGAACGAAGTTGAGTACGCAACTTTGCCAACATCGGATCTTGCTCGGTCTTCGACAAATCTGCGACACGAATTTTCAGTGGGTCCAGCTTACCACCTGCACCGCCCGAAACAATCAAGGGAATCTTGTTAAAGCGACAATGCAACATCAAGGCAAGCTTGGCTTTGACGTCATCAATACAATCTAAAATGATCGTCGGAACTGGATCTAATATTTCTTTGACATTTTCTGGTGTGAGATAGTCATCAATCACATTCACTTTCATGCGTGGATTAATTTGACGGCAACGTTCAGCCATCACTTCAATTTTCTCTTGTCCCAGTGTTGAACTCATTGCAGGCAATTGACGGTTAATATTCGATGCCGCAACGACATCCATATCCACCAGAGTGAGCTCGCCAATTCCAGTACGTGCCAGTGCTTCAACCGCCCAACTTCCTACACCACCAATCCCGATGACCATGACATGGCTTTGCTCATAATGGACAAATGCATTTTCTCCATAAATTTTGGCAACACCAGCAAAACGGCGGTCATATTCATCATTTACAGGTACATCGGTCATAACAGTGGTGATCTATACATTTCAGCAAAGCACTATTTTAACGTGTTTCACGCGGTTTGGGTTAGGAAGATGAGACTTTGCCCTTGAATTGGTGGCGTCGGCTTAACATCAGCAAGACCACAAAAATAGCAGCACTCAACAGTAGCGCCAGCAGATTGGCATTCACCCAGCCCAACTGAGTCAAAATCGGTGCTGGCAGGAAAGCGCCTAAAGTTGCGCATAAGGCAATGATTGTTTCATTCATACCTTGTACACGATGCTTTTGCTGTTCATTTAATCCAGCCAGTAAGGTAGAGGCACCAGAATATGCAAAGTTCCAGCCCATACCCAATACAATCAGGGCAGCATTAATATAAAGCCCCTCTTGTCCAAGCATTGGAATCAAAGAAGACAGCATCAGTAAAATAAAACCCGCATAGATCGTGCAATGCGTTCCCCAACGTTGAATCAGCTTAGACACAAAGAAAGAAGGAATAAACATGGCCAAGACATGGAGCTGGATAGAGATCGAAGCGTAATGAAATGAATGATGCTCCTTTAAATGTAAAGAAGACATAATCATCATGACATTCATCACATAATAGGCAAATGCCCCACTGATCACAGCCGCGACAATCAGATTAATCGGTAATTTAGCGCGCTGTATCGAATCTGCCACAACTTGCTGTGCCTGCTGTAATTTAAATTTCTGATTCCATAAATACAAAATTGGCGATAACAACACAGCCAATACACTGAAAATTAAATAGATCGCAGTAAAATCAGGTAAGCCTTGTATCTGTTGAAACTGAATCGCTAACATCGGTGCAATCACAGCGGCAACCACACCACCAGAAATAACCATCGCCGTCGCTTTTGGGATTAAATCCGATGACAGACGATCCGAGGCAGCAAAGCGGTAAAAGTTAGCTGTAGAAATGAATAAACCAAGTGAAAAGTGACTGAGACACAATAAATAAAACTGCTCAGTCTGTAAGGCAAGATAACCCAACACACCTGCTAGAAACAGACAAATGCATCCCAACTGAAACACCAGATGTCGCCCTAGCTTTTTCATTAAAAATGAAAAGATAAAGGTGGTCATTAATATCGCTAAAAACTGCAAACCATAGGGCACTGTCGCCAAGGCCTGTGTGGGTGCAAGTTTTAAACCCACAATCGCTGAAACCGTTACTGATAATACTGCTGCAATTAAATTAAATGCTTGTGCAACCAATAAATAATAAACATATCGTGGCAGCTGATTCAAAGCCATCATCCTTAATGATTAATTAAAAACACCTTAACTCTGAACCGCTAAAATTTAAACAAAAAAAGATGAAAGACCTGCTTTCATCTTTTTTAAAACAAACTTTTAGACTTTAGGCAGCAATCAAATTGCGTAATACATAATGCAAGATACCGCCTGCCTTAAAGTATTCCACCTCATTCAGGGTGTCGATTCGACAGAGCACTTTAAATTTGGCCTGACTACCATCTTCCCGAACCACTTCAACATCGAGTGTCTGATGCGGTTGGATATCATCAGACAAGCCATGAATAGAAATCGTTTCATGCCCAGTTAAGTTCAAGGATTGACGAGTTTGTCCATCTACAAATTGCAATGGCAACACGCCCATTCCCACCAGATTCGAGCGGTGAATCCGTTCAAAACTTTCTGCAATAACGGCTTTAACGCCAAGTAAGTTGGTTCCTTTGGCAGCCCAGTCCCGTGAAGAACCCGTACCATATTCCTTACCGGCAATAATCACCAACGGCGTGTGTTGTTGCTGATAACGCATAGCGGCATCATAAATCGACATTTTTTCGCCTGTCGGGATATAAAGCGTATTACCGCCCTCTTCGCCCCCAAGCATCTCATTTTTAATCCGGATATTGGCAAAGGTACCGCGCATCATCACTTCATGGTTACCACGTCGCGACCCATAGGAATTAAAGTCTTTTGGCTCAACGCCCTGATCCTGTAAATAACGCCCAGCAGGACTATCTTTCTTGATATTACCCGCAGGTGAGATATGGTCCGTTGTAACTGAGTCTCCCAGTACAGCCAGAATATTCGCCTGTTCAATATTGCGGATCGCTTTCGGCGGCTGGTTAATCTCCTCAAAAAATGGAGGATGGCGAATATAAGTAGAGTTATTTTGCCAAGCGTAAGTCTGGCTCTGTGGAATCTGGATCGCTTGCCATGTCGCATCTCCATCAAAGACCGCAGCATATTCCTTATGGAACATGTCTGTATTCACTTTCTGTAAGACGGCATCAATTTCAGACTGACTTGGCCAAATATCTTTTAGATAAACATCTTGCCCATCTTTGCCTTGTCCAATTGGCTGAGTGGTTAAATCGGTACGGATATTGCCTGTTAGGCCATAAGCAACGACTAATGGTGGTGATGCCAGCCAGTTGGTTTTCACCAATGGATGCACACGTCCTTCAAAGTTACGGTTTCCTGAAAGTACCGATGCCACATTTAAGTCATGACACTGAATGGCGGTTTCAATCGGTTCTGGTAGCGGCCCCGAGTTGCCGATACAGGTGGTACACCCATAACCCACCAGGTTATAGCCCAATTGATCCAGATAAGGCGTTAAACCTGCTGCTGCCAGATAATCCGTCACCACTTTAGAGCCCGGCGCAAGTGAGCTTTTGACCCAAGGTTTACGCTGCAAGCCTTTCTCAATCGCTTTTTTAGCCAGTAGACCCGCAGCCAGCATCACACTTGGGTTTGAGGTATTGGTACAAGAGGTGATCGCAGAAATGACGACATCACCATCGTTTAAAGGATAAGATTTTCCATCAATGGTACAAGATGGTTCTTCATGCGCAAGATTGGCTTTCTTGGCCTCTACTGCCGTACCGCCACCACCTTCATTTTCCAGACGCTCTTTGGCTTCTTTGGCAGGTTTCAGGTTCAGCTCCATTAAGGCATTAAAGGTTTTTGGTACATCAGACAACAACACCCGATCTTGGGGACGTTTCGGCCCTGCCAGACTGGCTTGCACCGTGCCCATATCCAGACTCAAAGTGTCGGTAAAAACAGGCTCATCGCCTGCATTACGCCACAGCCCCTGAGCTTTACTATATGCTTCCACCAAATCAATACGTTCTTGCTGGCGGCCTGTCAGAGCTAAATAACCGAGTGTGACTTCATCGATTGGGAAGAAACCACAGGTCGCACCATACTCTGGTGCCATATTGGCAATCGTGGCACGGTCTGCCAACGGTAAATCAGCCAGACCATCTCCATAGAATTCAACAAATTTACCCACCACGCCTTTTTGACGTAGCATCTGGGTAATGGTCAATACCAGATCGGTTGCAGTAATGCCTTCATTCAATTTACCCGTCAATTTGAAACCAATCACTTCTGGAATCAACATCGATACAGGCTGTCCCAGCATTGCCGCTTCAGCTTCAATCCCACCCACACCCCAACCAAGTACACCCAATCCGTTAATCATGGTGGTATGTGAATCTGTGCCAACCAAGGTATCTGGAAAAGCAAAATTTTGCCCTTCATCTTCTCCCAGCCAAACCGCTTGCGCCAGATACTCCAGATTAACCTGATGGCAAATCCCTGTCCCTGGGGGAACAACACTAAAGTTATTAAATGCAGACTGTCCCCAACGCAGGAATTGGTAGCGCTCGCCATTACGCTGCATTTCAATTTCAACGTTCTCGGCAAAGGCCTGATCATTGGCGAAATAATCCACCATTACCGAATGGTCAATGACCAGATCCACTGGCGAAAGCGGGTTAATACGGTTCGGATCGCCCCCTGCTTGTGCCATTGCTGCACGCATGGCAGCCAGATCAACGACGGCAGGAACACCAGTGAAATCCTGCATCAATACACGAGCAGGACGATATTGAATTTCCTGATCGGAGCGTTTGCTTTTCTGCCAGTCTACCAGCGCCTGAATATGCTCGACTTTTACACTTTTTCCATCTTCAAAGCGCAGTAAATTTTCTAGCAAAACCTTGAGTGATTTGGGTAAACGGTCAATGTTACCCAGTGTCTGCGCGGCTCGGGTAAGGTTAAAAATTTGATAGGATTTCGAACCGACTGTTAGTGTTTGTAATGCATTGAAACTATTGATTTTGCTATATCTGGCCATAAGGTTACCCTCCCAGTATTGGCTGATTGTTTATTATGAAGTTCTTTCTTTAATGTAACCCTGTTTGAAAAAGGATGTGTTCCCTTTTAGTTACCTTATTTTTAACGGGATTATTATTGTGATCCGAGATGTAAGGCGGCACATGAGTTTTGCCAGAGTTGCTGGGCAAGTTGTGCTTGAGGTCGCTCAAGTATTTGCGCCAGACTGTCTAAAACATAAGGTAAATTAACAGGTGTATTGCGGGTTCGATGTTCAGTTGAAGTCTGGCAGCACAACGGCGTCATATCTGGACAATCGGTTTCAATGACCAGATGTTCCGAACCAATGGCATGAACCACCTGATGTAGTTTTTTGGCATTTGGATTGGTAATTTGCCCTGTGATGCCGATTTTGAATCCCAGCTTGATCATGGCTTTGGCTTCTTCAACACCGCCGCTGAAGGCATGTGCAATCCCACCCAATTTGAATTTTTGAGTTTTTAAAATTGCAATCGTATCAGCATGCGCTTTACGGATATGTAATAACACCGGTTTCTGATATTGCTTGGCGAGTTGCAATTGCTCAATAAAATAATGCTGTTGTTTGCTAAATAATTCTGGCTGTTTATGTTCTTTTAAAAAAGTATCCAGACCAATTTCACCCACCGCCACACAATCATGCTGCTGCAAAATCTGTTCTAATTCTTGTAAATGTTCTGGCTGATGTTGCTCGATATAAAATGGATGTAATCCAGGCGCAAGATAAGACTGCGGCACATTCTCCCAGCTTTGTAATTGCTGATGTGTCTGGATCAGGTCATTAAATCTTGATTGTAGAAAACCGATTAATACCAATGCATCGACCCCAACCCGCTTGGCCTGCTCAGCCAGATGTTGCCGATCATGATCGAAATCGGCAACATCAAAATGGGTATGGGTATCGAATAGTTGCATTAGCGCTTACTTTTTCTCATTTGCGACAGGTGTAGATGCAACTGGCGCGTCCACTTTAGGTAAATATTCAGGTTTTAATACCCCTTGTAATTCACTAAATGGAATCACCAAACGCGGTAAACCGACCACATAAGGGCCAATATCATATTCACCATATTGCAGGATCAAGCCCTGTTCGCCCAATAAGAAATTATCTGTCAGCTGAAATGGCCAAGCCTGCTCATATTCTTTAGGATCAGTAGCCAGCTTTGAATCCACAATCCATGTTTTAAATGCTTCATGTGCCAGCTTCTCTAAAGTCGCTTTTTGTTTTGGCAATAGCAGATCATGCAACTGAACCTGTTTCTGATTTGCCAAATCAAAGTTGTAATAACGTTGTGAGGTTGCGCCATGCGCTCCACCTAAATAACTGCTGCTATTGAGCACCACTGTGGCTAGCTTACCTTTCGGCTGTAAGATCTTCGGCTTGATCATTAAGCTGATTTGATGACTACTACTTAAGGCTTTCAGCTCTTCATCAATTTTGACAAATGAATCTGCATATAACTGCGCCTGACTATCCAGATCTGATTTGGATTCAGTGTTTTTGGGTGTTGAAGCCGCAGGTGTATCTGCATCAACCACCTCTAGCATCCGACCAAGCTGGTTAAGAATTTGTTGATCCAGTAATTGATCGATAAATGGGAAATTACTTTGCAAGCGTTCAACAGTAAAGTCTGGGCAGGTATTACCTTTGCATTCAGGTAATTTCACCTGAATCTTCACCGTTTCCCCTTGTAAAACAGGTTCAGCCTGCTGCTGCACCGCAGGTGGATTTTGCGGCTTATCCTGTGATTCTTTTGGCTCTGATTTCGGCTGGCATGCTGCAAGCAAAACCGCACATGCAAGAACGCTATATTTATAAAATGTTTTCATCTGAGACCTATAAGCATTGTTATTACACAAGATTTTTAAATGCTATCGAAGTTAGTGCAAAACTGCTAGAAGCACATGCAATTTCTATACGAAACTTAAAACTCTAAATTATTTTGATAGAAAATCTAACTCATCTTCGCTATTAACTATAAAATCAATTTCGAAATCAGTGTCTTGACTAAATAAAGAATGTAAATCCGCTGGCTGGCCAATTGCACTCTTTAGCATTTCAACTGCAATCTTTAAATAGCCTTGCTGATTTGCATATAATGCAACCTCACCAAAACTTCTAAATTTAGCAATTGCTTCATCTTCAAGTATTGATGCCTCAATGCGTCGAATTACTTCTAAAATCTCCTGATCTGTCATGTTACCCCACGATTTAAAACATGCGTTGATAAATTTCAGCTTGCAGCATTTTTTGAGTCTGTTCAGTGGTTAAATAAATATCCAGTTGTGGGGCATCTTTACTGATTTCATTGGCGCGATAATGTAAGCCAATGCCTTCCCCGTCAAAGAACCAATCTGCCTGTCCCCAATACAGTTTTTTCGGTACCTGTTTTTTTACTTCTGCAGATTGTTTTGCAATCCATTGTTGATAATGCGCCTGAACAATTTCGTTTAATGCATTTTGCTGGTCTTTCTGGATCACATCCAACACACTAAGACTCTTTTGTAGCTTACGATCAGCAACAAAGAAATAGAAGCGATCTTTCACTGCCATATCTTCTTGCTGGGCATTAACCCCAACTTGTAACAGTACATATTGATTGCGCTGTGAAGCGATTCGGGTATTCAGGTGCAGTTCATAGGCCTTATTTTTTGAATACTTGTCCTGCCACTCATCTGACTTTTTCACATAGGCATTAATGGCTTGTTGCAAGGTCAGATTTTTATCCAGTTCAATTTGTTGCTGGATCACTTTGGACTGATTTTTTGCAATCCATGCATTTAGCCATTCGTCCTGAGTTTTTACCGTCTGGATATCGACATCAATACAGTTTTTCTTTTCACAAAATGGCAAAGCATAGTCCGCCTTAGCCTCTTTCATATTTAAGTAAGGCAAGACTTCAGCTTTTTCGACGGGTGCCGCAGCCTGTTTGCTTTCGGCGGTATCGGCTTTATTTTTATCTGGATGATCACATGCGGTTAAAGCCATCATTCCAATCAAGACACTGACAGCAAAAAGTGGTTTTAAAGCATTCATCTCATCATCCTTTATTTTTAGATCGTTCAATTAAAAACAGCCTCTAATTAGAAGCTGTTTTTATGCAATTTAGTGTTCTCGTGTGTTACGGAACTGGATATCAGGCCAACGTTCTTGCATCAACTGCAAGTTTACACGGCTTGGTGCCAAATAAGTTAGGTGACCGCCACCATCAACAGAAAGCTGATCATGCGCCTTTTTCTTAAACTCATTCAGGATTTTGTCATCATCACAGTGAATCCAGCGTACCGTATGAACACTCACAGGCTCATAAATACAGTCCACTTTATATTCTTCTTTTAAGCGATATGCGACCACATCAAACTGTAACACACCGACTGCACCAACAATCAGGTCATTACTAATTTGTGGCATAAACACCTGTGTTGCACCTTCTTCAGATAACTCTTTCAAACCTTTTTGCAATTGCTTCGATTTCAAAGGATCTTTCAAACGTACACGGCGGAACATTTCAGGTGCGAAGTGTGGAATACCGGTAAAGTGTAAGTTTTCACCGCTGGTAAAGGTATCACCAATCTGAATCGTACCGTGGTTGTGCAAACCAATGATATCACCCGGCCAAGCTTCTTCCAGATGCTCACGCTCACCCGCAAGGAAAGTCAATGCATCACTGATACGCACGTCTTTACCGATACGTACATGATTCATTTTCAAGCCTTTTTCATATTTACCTGAGCAAATACGCATGAAGGCAATACGGTCACGGTGTTTCGGGTCCATATTGGCCTGAATCTTAAAGACAAAGCCAGTGAAACCTTCTTCTTTCGCTTCAACCACACGTTCTTGGGTTGGATGCGCTTTTGGTTCTGGTGCCCAGTTAATAAAGGTATCCAAAACATGGTCAACCGCGAAGTTACCCAATGCGGTACCAAAAAGCACAGGCGTTTGCTTGCCTTGTAAGAATAATTCACGGTCTAGTGGTTCATTGGCCATTTGAACCAGCTCAAGAGATTCTTCAAAAGAAGCCCATGCCAACTCACCCACTTTTTCACGGATATCTGGATGATCATAACCATCACGAACATCGATATCGGTAATGGTTGAACCAAAACCAGCCTTATAGACATAAAGCTTGTCTTCAAGCAGGTTATAGACACCTGCAAAGTCACGTCCCATCCCCAATGGCCATGTGATTGGTACACAACGGATGTTTAGAACATTTTCAATTTCATCCAGTAACTCTAATGGCTCACGGATTTCACGGTCCATTTTGTTCACGAATGAAATGATTGGCGTGTCGCGCATACGACACACTTCCATCAATTTAATGGTACGTTCTTCGACACCTTTTGCACCGTCGATCACCATCAATGCAGAGTCAACCGCCGTTAAGGTACGGTATGTATCTTCCGAGAAGTCTTCATGTCCCGGCGTATCCAGCAAGTTGATCGTGTGCTTTTTATAAGGAAACTGCATCACTGACGTGGTAATCGAGATCCCACGCTCTTTTTCCATTTCCATCCAGTCGGATGTGGCAGAACGGTCAGACTTACGGCTTTTTACCATACCCGCAACCTGAATTGCCTTACCCCATAACAACAGTTTTTCTGTCATAGTGGTCTTACCCGCATCGGGGTGGGAAATGATCGCAAAAGTCCTGCGACTTGCGACTTCTTTAGCTAATTGCTCTTTAAACATAGGGAAAATCTTCAATATGTACACAGTTATGTACACATTTATAAATATGTACTTGAACTGAAAAAGTGGTAATTCAAAATTGGCGCAATTGTAGCAGATTTAGAGAAGATATTGATTGATTGTTGATAGATCTTGAGTTATCCACATCACAGTTAAAATCCACCTTATTTATTAACCTTTTATGACAATCTCACCTACAAAAGCTCACTTCATATTCAGCAGATTTTTTTAGCCATATACTCTCTTTGCCTCAAGATCTTTAAGGAGATAAGGATGAGTGAATCAGTTCTTTTAGCTGAGCTAAATGCGATGATTGACCATTATTTTATAAGAAATGGTTATCAACCGACTCGAATTCTACTTGGCTATAAAGCCTATACCACGCTGATGCAAGATCAGATTTTTGCAAATGAAGTCAAGAACTCAGCCCTTGATCCCAATAAACGTAAGTATAAAAAACTAAAAATTAAAGTGACCAAAGACGATCATCAACTGGAACTCGAGTAACCCTATACCTAATGCTCTAAGCGGAGCATCTAATCGCCCCAATCCTAAACCAAGATTCCTCAAGTTGCCCACTCTATTGATTTAGGTAATACTGAATAAAATGAGTAAGACCTCTCAATCCAATGAATCAAAAAAGCATTTTTAGTGAAAGTTACTTCGGCTAAAGTCAACGAGAGAAATTTGCGAAATTCATTTATAATTAAAGAGATATAAGTTCAATAAAATAGATATCACAAAATATGGCTCAAAAGATATTAACTATTATGACCCTGACAAGTTTAACGGCTTGCTCAACGATTCCGCCTCAATATGAATACCAACCAGTGGTTCAGGATAAAATTATAGCAATCGGGAAGATGGTAACCCCGACCCAGCAGCAGATTGTTTTTGCTGGAGAACGTTATACCTACATCGCGGATCGGGGTGGTGCAACCGTCTTTAATATTATTCAGAATACTCGTCCTGAGCAACGCTTCTTAATGAATCAAATGCCGATACAATTTGAAATGGTATCTGATAGCCAATTTAAAAGCACATTAAGACTTCGTTATAATCAACCTATAGGCCTGCTACCCACTAGTGAGTACCAAAAATTAAAGTCCTTGGGCTTTACACAAACAACCACACACTGTACTTCAGCACTGATCCCAATTGAAAACTGTGAATATCCCGTAGCCTTAGTTGAGCTTTCTGGACGAATTTACCAACAGGCTGCCAATCAGCAATCCATTCCCTATAAATTAAAACAGCCTTATCCAATTTCTATTGTGAAAAAAGTGGAACACCGCCGTCAGGGTAATTTTAAGAAGAAGGCTAAAGATGTCGCCACTGGGGTTGCTATTGTGCCTTTGGCGATTGTTGGCGTTGTTATTTATGTGCCGATTGTATTGGGAGCCACATTACTGTCAGGGGGGAAATTAAACTGGCATTAATTTCTAAGATTGGATGAACTAAAAATGTTGAACTACTCTTATCAATCCTAGCTCGAAATTTTTATAGTGGCATTTTCTTGCTTTGATTACCCCATGCACTACGGAGTATTTAAGCACAATGATTTTACCCGAGACCAAGTTGATCTGCTATCGGGTAAACTAAACTAGAGGTGTTTCAACTGTACCACGATCTTTCCATGAAGAAAAAAGTATAGCCAATAACTCCAATCAGTTGAGATCTGAATTGCTAAACCAGTTTTTCCATGAACTGGTATAGCGGGTTTCAATTGAAATGGCTGGAATCAACTTAGTTCTCAACACCTCGGTTTGATCTATACTTTTTGCCAGTCGGGCTTTGACTGAATGGATACATTCACGATCCCCAAATTCACATCGGTCTAAGGTTGTGCCTCCACATGGACCATTGGCGAGGCCTTTGGGGCAAGTTTCAGGGCAGATATAAAGCGTGTCATCCAGTCGACAGTGACCACAGCTTTCGCAACCCACCAGCTGTTGTTTGCTCCAATGTTCTATTTTCAATAAAAGATGCTGCGGTCGTGGTTTATTCCAGAAATTAGCTTTAAAAATAAAACGTCCAACTCCTAAGGCAGCGTGAGAAGCAAAAAAAATGTGGTGCATTAAATGCATTTTCTTATATTTAAGGATTTGGATCTGGGAAACAGGTTTTGAAAAAGTGGACAGCTGAGGTTTAAGCTCAAGGCCTGAATCCATTTTCCACAGGTCTTTCCATGCTTTTTCACAAGCCGCTAAAGACCAGTTTTCAAATTGCTTTAAAAACTGCTCCAGTTTCTGTTGTTCTTGTGGGTTATGACAAGCCGATAAATGCACACCAGCATAACCGAGATGTTTACAGATCAGAATCTGCAATGCACAACGCGCGTAGACATTTGCTTCCGCCTGAACAGGATCCGCCGCATACTCACGCTCAAGAACATCCACAATATGTGGAGCAATCACCAGTCCAGCGACCTGATTTTTCACCATAAATTGCGCGCGTTTTAAAGTCAGTGGCATCACGCATGCTATTAAAGAAAATTCGTTATAATTCTGATAGATAAAGGATTGGCTGTGCTGAAGACAATCCAGATCAAATCCAAGCTGAGTAATGAGAAAATCCGCTCCCGCTTTTATCTTTTTATGCAATTTTAGATATTGGGCATCCCGCTCAGCCTCAGTATATTTAAATGGATTAAAAGCCACTCCAATATTAAACACATTCCGTTGTTTAGCTGCCATCACAGCACTCACAGACTCTAAATAACGAGAGCGTTGTGCAGGAATTTCCCGCCCAAAATTATGGTTCTTCAGCTTATCTCCAGTTAATAAAAGAAGATTGTGATATCCCTGCTGCTCGGCCTGATCGAGAAAGTGTTCAAATTCTTTAATATCCCGACCTTTACCTGAAAAATGTAGAAGTTTTTCAATTTCAGAAGAATATCTTTGTGCCAATTCTAATGGCGCTGGATCTTCGTCACTGTGCACGCGATCGGCCAAAGTCATCATTGCCGGAAAGCCAGCCAGACTTTGTGTTACAGCCAAGGTATCACGCTTAGAGCAAAGATATTCCACCAGAATACAGAATCGTTTCTGCTCTAAACACTGAGAAAATAAAGACATAATGAAAGAGATTTAAAAAGGAAGAAGTCAGGCAAATACTGCTGGCCTGAAATTATAAGTGATACGCTTTGAAAGTAAACCTCAGAATAATTTCAGGTTCAGTGGCTTCAAATTATAGGCACGCTATCGTCGTGAAATGCCCGCTACACCTAATGAAACACACAAACATGAATTTTACTCACCTTCCATTGAAACAAAATCATTTTTATTCATGTCATGTTTCAAGTATAAATTAGCTCATGCTCTTCATACGAGACAATCTGAGGGTTGATTCTGATGGAACTGCTTCGGCAAACATCAGAACAGACTGAAAATCCGATTGACTGGGAAGATCCAAAAATTGGAACATCCAGAAAGGGCAACACAGAAATAAGGTTTTATCTCAGAAATTAGGGTATCAGATCATCATGAGCAAAGAGTTTACATTTACGATTAAGCGCATTAGTTTCGATGAAAACTATCAGCCCTCAGACAATACGCGTATCACCACCAACTTTGCCAATCTAGCGAGAGGTGAAAGTCGTCAAGAGAATCTGCGCAATACCTTAAAGATGATTAACAATCGTTTTAATAGTCTGGCGCATTGGGATAACCCGACAGCAGACCGTTATTCTGTTGAGCTTGAAATTATTTCAGTTGATATTGATGTTGAAGGCAAAGGTGAGACCTTCCCTACCATTGAAATCCTGAAAACAAATATTGTTGATCATAAAAATAATCAACGCATTGATGGCATTGTAGGAAACAATTTCTCCTCATATGTCCGTGATTATGATTTTAGCGTGTTACTGCTAGAACATAATAAAGATAAACCGCAATTTAGCCTTCCAGAAAACTATGGCGAGCTACATGGGAAAATCTTTAAATCATTCTTGGACTCAAAAACTTATAGCAGTAATTTCCAGAAATCTCCTGTGATTTGCCTGAGCGTTTCGAGCAGTAAGACTTATCATCAAACTGTAAATCAGCATCCGGTCTTGGGAGTTGAATACCAGCAAGATGAATATTCTTTAACGGATCAATATTTCGAGAAAATGGGCTTGAAGGTTCGCTATTTCATGCCGCCAAATAGCGTTGCACCGTTAGCGTTTTATCATCGCGGGGATCTGCTTGATGATTACACTGATCTTGAACTGATCGGCACCATTAGCACGATGGAAACTTTCCAGAAAATCTATCGTCCAGAAATCTATAACGCGAATTCGGCAGCAGGAAAAACCTACCAGCCAAGCTTAAAGCATCAGGACTATTCATTAACACGTATTGTTTATGACCGGGAAGAACGCAGCCAGTTGGCGATTAAACAAGGCAAATTTACTGAAGAACAGTTCATCAAGCCTTATCAAACGATTCTTCAGCAATGGGCTGCAAACTAATTACTTTATTCACCTAGATAAACAAGATTATTGATTATGAAAATATTATTACCAACTTCAACTGCTGGCAGCTTACCGAAACCCTCTTGGCTGGCAGAGCCAGAAAAACTTTGGTCACCTTGGAAGTTGCAAGATGAGCAATTAATTGAAGGCAAACAGGATGCATTGCGTCTGTCCTTACAAGAACAACGCCATGCAGGGATTGATATTGTCAGCGATGGCGAGCAAACCCGCCAACACTTTGTCACCACCTTCATTGAACACCTTGATGGTGTCGACTTTGAAAAACGCGAAACAGTCCGAATCCGTAACCGCTACGATGCAAGTGTGCCATCGGTCGTCGGTGCCGTATCTCGTCAAAAACCAGTGTTTGTTGAAGATGCCAAGTTTTTACGCCAGCAAACCAATCAACCAATCAAATGGGCGCTACCTGGCCCAATGACCATGATTGATACACTTTATGATGGTCACTATAAAAGCCGTGAAAAACTGGCTTGGGAATTCGCCAAAATCCTGAATCAGGAAGCAAGAGAATTAGAAGCTGCTGGCGTCGATATTATTCAATTTGATGAGCCTGCATTTAATGTATTTTTTGATGAAGTAAATGACTGGGGTGTGGCGACTTTAGAGCGTGCACTGGAAGGATTGAAATGTGAAACGGCCGTACATATTTGCTACGGTTACGGCATCAAAGCCAATACCGATTGGAAAAAAACACTCGGTTCAGAATGGCGCCAATACGAAGAAGCATTTCCAAAGTTACAACAATCTAAAATCGATATCATCTCACTCGAATGTCAGAACTCGCGTGTGCCAATGGATCTGATTGAACTGATTCGCGGCAAAAAAGTAATGGTCGGTGCGATTGATGTTGCAACCAATCAGATTGAAACACCTGAAGAAGTTGCCAACACGCTCCGCAAAGCACTTCAGTTTGTTGATGCAGACAAGCTCTACCCTTCAACCAACTGTGGTATGGCGCCTTTATCACGTCGCGTCGCGACAGGTAAACTGCATGCCTTAAGCGCTGGTGCAGAAATCGTTCGAAAAGAGCTATCAGCTTAATATTTACCAATCTCTTGATGGCTAAAGGGTTACATCAGATAGCCCTTGGCTTCTTCAAAAGATCAGGTTCAATTTGGGAATAAAGTGATGATTGAAGCGACAGACTTTAGAAATGCAATGTCTTTATTAACCAGTGCCGTCAATGTCATTACCACGGCTGGCCTGTCTGGTCGTTATGGATTCACGGCCTCTGCTGTGTGTAGCGTTACCGACACGCCTCCGACATTATTGGTCTGCATGAATAAAGCATCGAGTTCCCATACACATTTTGTGGAAAATAAAATCCTCACCGTAAATGTGTTAAGCGCTCAGCATGAACATATTTCTAAAGCGTTTTCATCCCGATTAAGCCCAGAAGAAAGATTCAAACATGGCATCTGGACAGAATTAGAAACAGGTGCACCAGTCTTAGAAGATGCGCTGGTCAATTTTGATTGTGAAATCGAGCAGATTCAAGAAGTCGGAACCCATACCATCTTTATTTGTCGTATTGTAGCGATTCAGAAAAGCCATCATGATCAAAGTCTGGTTTATTTTAATCGTGCTTATCATCAAGTGGGGCTGACAGAAATCGCTTAACTTCACTTTTTTATCAATACTATTTCCGCCTTAAATTAAAATCTTCTGTTTAGCACTTCATCTAATGTGGATATGTCTTCATTTATCCACAAGTGCCCCCTGCTGATCTTCAATGGCTCGTCATCTTCTTTGCAGAATATCTATCATCCAACTTGAGAACCGCCAGTCAAACGCGATGACTTTAGCTTATCGCCTGATTCAGTTAGGATGAAGTAAGTTTCGAAACATCATCTCTTCTGTTGCATTCTTAAAAGAGTAAAAATATGTCACAACAAGATTTTGAAAATGGATTAAAAGTTCGTACTGAAGTTATGGGCGAATCATTTGTAAAGCGCGCGCAGGACAATACCGTGCCTTTCACACAACCGTTACAAGACTGGATTAATGAACATGCTTGGGGATCAACCTGGCAACGTGAAGGTGTATTACCACGTAAATATCGCTCTCTGGTGACAATCGCTTTCTTAACCGCACTGAAAAGTCCAACTGAACTCAAAGGACATATTCGTGGAGCTTTAAACAATGGCGCCAGTGTTGAGGAAATTCAGGAAGTCTTGTTACATAGCCTGCCATATTGCGGCGCACCTGCAACTCAGGAAGCCTTTAGAGCAGCACTTGAAGTGATTAATGAATATCAAAAGGATCTATAAAGAATTTTTTAGTATCTTTTCAATAAAATATAAATTTATTTTCTAAAAAAGCCCTTATACATTAAGGGCTTTTTAAATATATTGTGTAAACTTTAAAAGATGATGCTATTCCAGAATAATGGCTTGTTTTAGCGATGGATAACGTAATCAGTCTCTTAGGTATACTTTTATACCATTTACTTAATTATCATTAAAATAATGTTTTTTAATGATTTTAATAAAAGAATCGGCTTGATCAATGCCTATATACTGAGAGATCACGACACCAACATTTAAATGTAGAGAAAAATCATTTAACTCAATAACTTCTAAATCACTATTTTCTAATGCGAATTTGTCGAAAAAAGGTTTAGGAAAGACACCTAAGCCTTCACCTTTCAAAATACTTTGTAATTGAAATTCAACGCCAAAGATTTCTTTGTTGATATAAAATCCTAACTGCTTATCGTATAAAACTTTAGCCAAACTTTCTCTGAAGCAACATCCTTCTGGATGCAAAATCCAACCTTTTTTACTACATTTTTCCAAACTATTATATTTATAAGCTTCTCCTTTTTTACCCACAATCACAAAAGGAAGTGTTCCAATCTTTGAGAAATTTATATTTTCAGGAAGCTCGAGGTTTGATGGAATCATCAATGCAGCCAGATCAATTTCACCCTCATGAATTTGTTGAACCAGACTACGTCCCCAACCACTCGAAATATCAATTTCAGAGAGATGAGTCACCTGTTTCGATTCATAGATAACGGTATCTAATAAATCATCAATCAGTGTTTGTGGTATTCCTATCTTTACTACTTTTTCAAAAATTTCATTGTTTTCATAGTGAAAACTTTTGAGTAATTCTAATTGCTTTAAGATAAAGCATCCTTTGAAGTAAACTTTTTCCCCTAACTGTGTCAACTGCAGGGGGCGCGTTTTTCTATTTAGTAGCGCACCTTTTACTTTTCCTTCAACATTATAAATGCGCTTGGTGACTGTTGATTGCTTCACGCCTAACTTCTCTGAAGCAATCGTTATTGATTGATTATCAACAACGTATATAAAAGCTTTTAGATCCCTAATATCCAAATTTATACACCTCACAATAGTTACCTGAAATACTTTCTAAATTGGCCAGGTGAACACCCTGTCCAACCCCTAAAAGCACGTGTAAATGCGCTGTGCTCTGTATAACCTAACGTATATGCGATATCAGATAGGCTCACATCTTTATCTTGCAATAAAATTAATGCTTTTTCATATCTTTTTTGTTTGACGAGCGCTTTAAATTCCTCGCCTTCAGTTATTATTTTTTTCGATAACACTCGTGGTGTTAATCTCATTTTTTTTGCAACTTTGAATAGATAAGGTTCTCCTTCTGATAGTGTCTCATTTATTTGTTCATTTACCTTTTCAATAAAACCAACAACGTCTTTGTGTCCTCGTGGATATAACCTAAAAAAATCCTCAATACCAAACTCATCAAAAGTTTTACAAACTGTAGTAAAATCAAATATCTGTCTTGAACATAATGAAGTTTTATAAATATCATCAAGACCAGACTCTAAAATACAATGGGTACTCTCCATATTCAGATGATCAATTAAATGTTGAATACCTTTTTCAAACTCCTTGAGTAAAAACTCCTTACTTAATACGTCACAACGATAGATCAGCACCACTCTAAAATAATCTAAAGATAATTTGTTAATTATAGAAAAAAAGGTCTCCACCTCTAATAGAAAAAAGATAACTGCATGTTTTAGCTCTTTATTTCCAATTTCAATAATATGCAGCTTTATATTTTTTTCACTATGTGAAAAAGTATGAAACATATTATTTATCTCATTTTCATCTCTTACTAAAGCGTAACAGACTTTTAAAATTGATCTTAAACAATTTAGAACAACAGAATAAACATTTTAGGAAAATTAAACAAACAAGTAGCAAACTACTTGTTTGTTTTGCTAAACATTCTTAATGTTAATTTATTTTTTAATAAAATTTTTTCAATCACTTAGTTAACTTAAATTTATTTAGGTAGATTTAAAATCATATTCCTATGTATCGTTAATTGATTTTTTAAGCCAATTAAATTGACCTTTCCTGTCTCACGACATTCTTTGCCTTGTATGTGATGAGGACAAAAGAATTAAATTACTAACCCTTGACACCCATCTTCTTTCCAAGATAGACGTTCAGCAACATATTCTTTATTAAAATCAATACGTAATTCACAACGTTTATAATCCTGTGTATTCGGTACACGAATATCCAGCACGTAATTCCATGTTTTAACAGCAAACAATCCTTCATTAAAATGAGGATTTCCAAGAATATGGCGAAGCTGATCCTTATTCAGTCCGACATCTAAACGAGCAACATCGTTATATTCATAACGTTTCACTGATTTCACATAACTCTTGTTCACTTCTGGAAAAGTAATTTCCTGAGATTGTTCTAATCCCGCTTGTACTTCTGACTGGGCTTGGCTATTCAATGCAAAACCCGCAAGTGCAATCATCATTAAAGTTTGAATCTTATTCATATCTGTTCTCACTTCTTTATTGTTGGGAAAAAGGAGAACCTGACGGCTCTCCTTCATATAGTTATTTAGGATTAATCAAATGAACCACTTAAACCAACACGGAAACTTGGATCACCTTGCGATGCGGCTGCAACACCACCTGAAAGAGACCAACGTCCATTATCGGCTGTTTTACGCAGCGTGACACCCACTGCATTTTCTCCTCCGTGATAAGCCGCGCCCACTGCATAGGTATATTTACCCGCAAGATAAGGTGCTGCTTCCAACGCCATTGCTGCCGCAATACCAGCATTGGCATGCTTTTTAACATCATCAATACGTTGGTTGGTATCATAGAAAGCCTGTTGCATTTGATCACCCAAGTTCGTCACACGGTCATCAATCGCACCCAACGCATCACCAACATTGTTATAACTGCCACCTGCAACGTTGTAGCTCGGTCCTTTCCAGCCTTTCTCTGGGTCATAACCT
>Ga0308161_1000305_pt1 | contig 89284 bp, 97 predicted proteins | sample PhyFR2_FD_201034 | JGI IMG/M metagenome (GOLD analysis project Ga0308161, IMG submission 201034) | Phyllosphere microbial communities from UC Gill Tract Community Farm, Albany, California, United States - DLSLF.R2 | ecosystem: Host-associated > Plants > Phyllosphere > Unclassified | place: USA...
TGCAGGTCATGGTACGATGACCCGCAGCAAGAAAGATTCTTTCAACTGGTACCAGCGTGTCATCGCCACAAATGGCGCGTCTTTAGAATAAAATCGTAAAAAGCAGAGGTGCAGCATGAAGCGAATATTGATCATTGGTGGAACCGGCACGATTTCCTGGCCGATCACCAAAAAATTAGCCGAAAACCCAGACAATCAAGTCTATGTCTTCAATCGAGGCAACAAAAATGCACTGCTTCCGGAAGGAATCACCTTCATCAAAGGTGATATCACAGACACAAAGGCGATGGCCCAACTGTTTGCTGGGTATTCCTTTGACTGTGTGATCAATTTTATCATTTGGAACGCCAAAGATGCAGCAGACAATATTGCCTTATTCACTGGTAAAACAAAGCAGTTTGTTTTCATTAGTACGGTAGCGGTCTTAGATCATGAAACGACGTGTCTTATAAATGAAGAATCGCCGATCGGCAACCGCTACTCTCCTTATGGACAGAATAAAGCGGCAGCAGAAGCCTGTTTTTTGACTGCTTACGAAACAGATGGTTTTCCTGTGACGATCATTCGACCGACCCAAACGTATGCGAAGGATCGGATTCCCCTTAGCATCAAAGGTAGCAATTGCTGGGGTGTAGTACAGCGCATGATCGAAGGCAAAGAGGTCATTATCCATGGTGAAGGCCAATCAATTTGGGCGAGTACCCATGCGGAGGATTTTGCAGAGGGATTTGTGCCGATCATTGAGCAGCGAGCTTTGATCGGCAGTGTCTGTCAGATCATGAATCCTGCCACCCACACGTGGGATATGCTCTATCAAACATTGGCCGATCTATTAGGTGTCGCCTTTCGGCCGGTCTATATCCCAACTGATTTATTACGCCATGGGACAACGTATGACTTTGAGCAATCCATTCAAGGGGACAAGCGCTGGTCTAATCTTTTTGATATCAGCCGCTTGAAAACCATCGTTCCTGACTTTGAGCCGCAGATTTCTTTAGAAGAAGGACTGCGGCGATACTTGGCCTATATGGCGGATCATCCAGAATTAAAACAAGCAGATGGCCACTTTGATCAATGGTGCGATCAAGTCATTAACGAATATCGCAATGTCCAAAAAGACTTTCTGGCGAAGTTGTCTAAAATCGAAGCAAAAGAGTCATAATACAAGAAGACGTCATCGATTGGCGTCTTCTTTTTGGGTCTTGAATCAGTGAAGACATTGAAATCGGTCTGGTCAGCGAATCCTTTGTTGTCTGAGCGTATATTCGTTATACTGAATTTATTGAATCTATGGCCTAACAATTATAAGGAGTGGTGAAATGCAAACATATGATGTTGTGATCATCGGATCAGGACCAGCAGGATTAGCCGTTGCGTACCCATTAAGGGAAGCAGGGAAGAAAATCGCCATCATTGAAAATGATTTATGGGGCGGCACATGCCCGAATCGGGGATGCGACCCAAAGAAGTTGCTGATGCGGGGAGTTGAAGTCAAAAAAGCGGCAGAAGCGATGTTCGATTATGGTGTGTCTGGCCAGCTGAGGTTGGATTGGCCGCAATTGATGGCCTTCAAGAAAGCTTATACGGACAATGTCCCCCAAAGTACCGAAGCAAGCTTGGCGCAAGCGGGAATCGATAGGTATGAAGGAGAAGCTTCATTTGTCGACCCCCATACCATTGCCATCGATCAGATACAGATCCGCGGTGAAAAAATCGTGGTGGCTACTGGGCAGCGGCCAGCTGTTTTGGATATAGTTGGAAAAGAATTTTTGCGCTCTAGTACGGATTTTTTAGCGCTTGCAGAAATACCGCAAGATATTCTCTTTATAGGCGGTGGCTATATCACCTTCGAATTGGCTGTTATTGCGCAGGCGGCAGGTGCCAAAGTCCAAATCCTTCATCATAACGATCAGCCGCTAAAAGGCTTTGATCCAGAGTTTACAGCAGATCTGGTTGCGTATCTTCGTACACAAGGTATCGTATTTCATCTGAATACGACACCGAAGGAAATACGCAAAGTAGAGAGTGATTATCTGATCGAGACCGATCATGGACCTTTACGTACTAAATTAGTCATCGGGGCAACTGGCCGGATACCTAATACAGAATCGCTAAATCTGACGCAAACGGCCGTTGATTTTGATCAACACGGGATCTTTGTCGATGATCATTTGCGCACAAAAGAACCGCATATCTATGGTATAGGCGATGTTTTAGCCAAAGACGTGCCAAAGTTGACGCCTGTCGCTAGCTTTGAAGCAGCATATGTTGCAGACGCAATAATGGGCGATCAAGCAGCGATCGATTATCCTGTGATCCCGACGGTTGTATTCGGTCATTTAAAGTTAGCCCGAATCGGAGTCAGTGAAAGGGTATTGCAAGAACAGGCGGCGCAATACCATAGCGAAGTCATTGATCTAGCCACATGGTATACTTATCGCAGGCTCAATGATCCTCAAGCGCAAATCAAACTGGTCTATGATAACGAGGACAAGCTTGCGGCAGTTACGATCTTGGCAACGATCGCAGATGAGGTGATCAATGACTTTGTGTATCATTTGGGTGCACAAGTCAGCGCCGAACAGTTGAAGAAAGTGATTTTTGCCTACCCAACACCTTCAAGTGACCTGACCGCACTCCTCTAGGAGATGCGAGGAATGTGGTGAATCAGCTACTAGCCAATCCTATTTTGGGGATTGGTTTCTTTTTTTGTCTAAATAGACTAATTTTATGTGTTTATTTGGTACAATATAGTTGAAATATGTGAGAGATCAAAAAAGGGAGGACAAGGATGCAGTCGAAAGAAAGATACCTGCACAACGCAGTGAGAGATAACGTAACGGCGATTTTGCCTTTCAACGATGAATGGTTTGTTACGGCAACACCCGCTAAGAAAGTCCCTAGCCATGGAACGAACTTGTTTGGTGTGACCTATGCGTATGATTTTATTCAAATCGATCAGAGGGGGCTTTCAAGTCATGACCTGTCTTGGCGCACACTCTTAAGCAGTGAAGACCCGCATGCTTTTTATTGTTTTGATCGACCTGTACTTGCGCCTGTCAGCGGAAAAATTGTCGCAGTCTATCATGATGCCCCAGACAATGTGGTACGGCGTTCACTGCCGGCGGGTCTCCCGTACATGCTGCAGCAAGCAAAACGAGTCGCTAAAGGGCCTAAAGAGATAGCGGGCAATTATGTCATGATCCAAGATGCCGAAAGCCACTATTTCGTAGTAATCGTTCATCTGAAGCAGCAATCCATCTCTTGTCGCCTTGGGGACGACATCAAAGCTGGTACTGAGATCGGCAGATGCGGCAATTCAGGAAATTCCAGTCAGCCTCATATCCACATTCAAGCAATGGATCAAAGTGATTTTCATCTGGCCAAGGGTATTCCCTTATACTTTACTGATTATTTGGAGAAAAAAAACTCTTGTCCCAAAACAAAACGAGTAGCTTCAGGGATGCCGAATCATGCAACGCGAATCAAGCCTCCAATCTGAAGGCAAAAAAAGTCCGTACTAGTTTCCGCTAGCACAGACTCAATTATTATGTCTTGTTGAAGATAGCACAAGAACCTTAAACTAAACTTAAATAACAGAAGTTTTAAAACTTTCGTTATTTAAAAAATATTTAAAATTCGTTAATACGTTATAGAAAATACTTAATATATTGATATTATAGCTTCATATGATCTTGATTATGTTATACTATTTTTGAAAGATATGTTTTTTATAAACATGAAATAATCAGTGAAGGAAGTGACAAAATGCAAGAAGGTACTAAAGTCAATCGGATGGATCGGCTGCTCAATGCAATCGAACGCTTCGGCAACAAAGTCCCGCATCCGGCCATTATTTTTCTTATTTTAATTGCAGGCGTGATTGGTTTATCAGCTATTTTTCAATTTACAGGTGCTTCGGCAGTCTTGGAAACGATTGATCCAGATTCTCATCAAGTCACAGAATCGGTCGTTGCAGTCGAAAGTCTTTTAGGAGTTGACGGTATTCGATTTATGTTAACTTCAGTTGTACAAAACTTAATGAATTTTCAAGCGCTAGGAGTTACGTTGGTAGCTATGATCGGGGTAGGCTTTGCTGAAGAAATCGGTCTGATCGCATCTTTGATCCATAAATTGGTCAAAGTGGTCCCCAATAGATTATTGACAGCTATTCTGGTCTTTCTAGGTGTATTGTCAAGTATCGCTTCTGATGCAGGCTATCTGGTGCTGATTCCTCTAGGCGCAGCGGTCTTCTACAAAGTAGGTCGTCATCCAATCGCCGGCTTATCCGCGGCTTTTGCCGGTGTATCGGCTGGATTTGGCGTCAATATTTTGATTACGCCCATCGATGGGATGCTGACGGAGATCGCCAATGATGCAGTTCAGATCGTTGATCCTGCCTATCATATTGATTTGATGGCCAATATTTATTTTTCGATCGCTTCAACGATGTTGGTTGTGCTCGTCTGTACACTGATCAATGAGAAAATGATCGAGCCGCGATTAGGAACGTATGATCGAAGTCAATTTGACGGCAATTTAGAGGAACAACCCGATGACCGTCGAGGATTACGCTTTGCGTTTTACGGCTTTACAGCGGTCGTTGTGTTGATCATGGCGATTACGCTGCCTTCTGGTGCGCCTTTGCGTCATGCTGAAACCAATCAGATCATCGGTTCAACCCCATTCATGGATAGTTTGATTGCTATCATCATGCTGCTTTTCTTGATCCCGTCGATCTGTTATGGGCTAGGGGTAGGGAAAATCAAGTCGAGTTTGGATGTTGTCAATCCCATTGTGAAAGTCTTTAGCAATCTAAGCGGTATGATCTTCCTCTTGCTGATCATTGCTCAGTTTATCGCCTATTTCAATTTTACCAATATGGGCACAGTCTTGGCGATCAACGCTGCTTCAGTCATTGAAAGTATGCAGCTTGGTGGACTACCGTTGCTGTTGAGCTTTATTTTCTTGATTCTGCTGTTAGATTTTATTCTGGTAGGTGCGGTACCGAAATTTGCGATCCTTACACCGATCTTTATCCCGTTATTGTATCAATTGGGTGTGGCACCAGAGGCTGTGTTAGCGGCTTATCGGGTAGGGGATTCCCCAGTCAATATCATCACACCGTTGATGCCGTATTTTGCCTTGATCGTGACTTTTGCCGCAAGATATCAGAAAAAAACAGGGGTTGGTACGATCGTGGCATTGATGTTGCCACACACGATCGTCTTAACGATCGCCTGGATCGTTTTATTCGTCATCTTTTATCTATTCAATATTCCCTTGGGACCTGGGGCAGGTATGTATTTATAGGACAAAAAAGGAGAACGCGGTCAATGCGTTCTCCTTTTTCGTTCATTTACACACATGATGTGGTGTTTTAGCGCTTTTTACTTAGAAATCGAATCGCCACGATCAACAGGATCGCGGATAAAAATAACCCGATCAAATAATAAACCAAGACAGGAAAAGGTTCATAGTGTCGATAAGTAAAAATCTTAAACATGAAATAAGCCATTGGGACTGCCGAAAAAAATGTCAGAAAGATTTTTTTGCGCCATCGGATATAAAATGAACCGATCACAATAAAAACAAAGGCTGGTATCCAAAAGATAAGATGTCCAATAAGTTCGATCTTTCACACCTCCAGGGATATAAAACTAAGCATACGCTTTATTTTTAAAATCAAAGGGTGAAAAAAAGGAAAATCTGATGAATTTGTTATGAAAACAACTCGAGAAAAAGGCTCGATTGTTTAATCAAATAAATAAGTGCTAGCAAGCAGCTCCCAAAGGATACCACCGAAAAAAGCACCAATAAAGTAAAGCATCAGTGTTTGTGGCACAAAAGGGACTTGACTCCAGACAAAAGCAAATAGACAGCCAACGATAAACATATAACTTGAATACATCATCATGCGGATTATCCTCTTGAAAGAATCCGGCATCCAAAAGGTCAATGCGAGAAAGACGATTAAATTGATCAACCTTAATCCATCAAGCGTTGTAAAGGTCCCTTGGAATAACAATTTGAGCCCATCGACCAAATAGAATAATAGGAATAGAGAGATACACGTAGAAAAAAAATTGCGTTGGATCCTTTTTTTATGCGCCATGATCGAACTCCTTCTCTTTTTCTCTCTATTATACCAAATAATTAACCTTTCAGTATTTAAAAATCCCTATACGTCATTTAGCCAATAATCGTCAAATAAAAAGGTTTTCTTAAAGATTGTGAAAACTTTATACTGTTGATAACAAGGAAAAAAGTAAAGAAAGGAATAAAGAAAGGAGCAAAGAGATGAAAACCATTGTTTTTGCGCCAGCTGTTTTCAATTTAGCTGAAACCACAAGAATGCTCGAAGTAGCCAAACAATTGCAGTACACGTATCATTGTCAGTTCATCGGTTTCTCACAAACCTTTGCCTATTTGATCAAAGCAGCTGGTTTTAGTTATGACCTGCTGAGGCCAACCCTAACTGCGGAGCAAGAAAAACAAATCATGGCACTGGATCAAGGGAAGTCTTTAAAAAATCCTTTTACACAACAAATGGTTGCTCAACGAGTAAAAAGCGAACTCGCTTCTCTGGCAGCCTATCAACCTGAGCTGATCATCACAGGGTCAAACGTGACAATTTTCTTATCTGCAAGAATCAAGCAGATACCCCTAATCTATATCAAGCCTTATGTAGGAAGCAGCGCATTTTGGTCGGATCCAAATGCGCCTTTGCCTTCGTTTATGCGTTATTTTGGCCCTTTGAAGACATCGCTGTGGGCATCGATCCGTCATCTAATCGTCAACAGCACTTGGAAACCTGCAGCCTTTAAAAAGACTGCAGCAGTTTATGGTCTGCACTTGCCCCGCAGGAGTCTAGCACTAATGGATGGCGATCTTAACCTGATCACCACGCCGGCGCTTTTTATCTCATCGAAAGAGTTGCCAGCCCAGGATCACATTGTAGGCCCAATCTTTGCTGAGATTGACGGGTCACTACCCAAAGAGGTGACACAGTTTATCGCTTGTCAAAAAAAGAGGGGGAAAAAAATCATGTATTTGGCGATGGGAAGTTCAGGTGATTCCCAACTACTGCAAAAAATCATCCACTATTTCGCAGACAAAAAAGAGATTGCCATCATCGCACCGATTAAAAAACTCATGGGACAAAAAACCGAACCTCCGTCAAATCTCCTCATTTGCGATTATCTGCCTACCAATCTTTTAAAAGACTTGATCGATTTTTCCTTGATCCATGGCGGGGAAGGAACCATTCAGACGGCTTGTGCGTCAGGGAAACCCTTTATCGCCATTGGCATGCAATACGAGCAGCGGTGCCATATCGTTGCCTGTGTCAAATATGGGCATGCAGTAGAATTGACGAAGCCTGTAACCAATAAGAAATTAGATCGGGCATTGCAGGCATTGGATGCGGATGCGTATAGCAGGGCAGCAACTTTGCAACAGTCTTTCGATGTTAATGGCGCAGCCAATGCTGCAGCGATGATCCAAGACGTCATCACAAGTAATGAATGGGCACAAGCAACAGATTCTTTTCGAAAAAAATAATTTTTCTATTGACAGACTATTCAGAATCAAGTAACATTGCTAGCAATAAGAGCAAGGCAAGACAAAAGAGAAGTATGTAAGTGCGGTTTTTCAGAGAGCTGGTGGCGGTGAGAATCAGTAAATCAATCTTTCAGAAATGGACTTTTGTGTCGAATGATTGAATGCAGTAGGTTATTCCGGGTACTCCCGTTACAGAGTGAAATCGTTGTTTGACGATGAAGAGATGAAAATTGAGGTGGCACCGTGAGCGATTCGCCCTCATGCAGACAGTTTGTTTGCATGAGGGCTTTTTTTATTATCAATAATTGAATAGTCATTATCATACTAAGAGAAGTACCTGTTGGTTCTTTTGTTACAGAAAGCCAGTCCTGATGAGAATCTGGCACAAAAGAGATAGGGAAATGGCCTTAGCCGATCATGTTTTGAAACCAGAGTAGGAACATGCGGGGATGCCCGTTAACGCAGAAGGTCGTTGTTAGACGACTGATAGAGATGAAACAATATTTTATAGGACTGCATCCAAGTAAAGCTTCCAGTAAAGCATTGTTTCAAATTGAGGTGGTACCGCGATCATTCGCCCTCAAGCAAGTTTTTTTCCGCTTGCTTGAGGGCTTTTTTTATTTTCAATCAGAAAGGATGGACAACCATGTATTTGACTAAAAAAATCACTAGCGATTGTTTGACACCCGTATCGGTGTTCTTGCGGATCCAAGATCGTTATACCTGCTTATTGGAAAGTATCCCACGAGAAGAAGATACCGGTCGATACTCGATCATCGCCTTTGATCCGGTAGCAAAATTGACTTACCAAGAAGGGGTGTTTACAACAGTCGATTTATTGACGCAGACAACAGTTGAAACACCTTGTACTGACCCGCTAAAAGAAATGGAACAGCATGTGCTGCGTCCGCTGCCGCCCATACCGGGTCTTCCAATACAAAGCGGCGCCATCGGGTATGCCGGCTATGATATCGCGGCATGCTACGAAGACATCGGCCATATGCCGCAAGACGAATTAAAGATTCCTGATTTGGCTTTTTTGCTCTTCGAAAGCTTTATCGTGATTGATCATCAACAAGAGACGTTAACGATCATCGTGGAGAACTGTTACAGCCAACGCAGCGAGGCTGAAATGTCCGCCATCTTTGAGAAGACCCAAGCATGCGTACAGCGCCCTCATCCTTTAGAAAATCGACCGCCGGATGAGGAAACACTGCACTTCACAAGTAATATGACCCAGAAACAATATGAAACGATCGTGAACCAAGCCAAAGGGCTGATACGTGCCGGTGATTTATTCCAAGTGGTTCCCTCTCAAAGGCTCAAGACTAAATTTACCCAACCGCCTTTTGATTATTACCGAAAATTGCGGCGCACCAATCCTTCAGCCTATCTCTATTATTTAGATCTTGGAGATGGATTCAAAGTGATTGGCAGCTCACCAGAAAGCCTGATTCGCGTCAAAGGTGACGAAATCATTACGAATCCGATCGCTGGAACCAGAAAACGCGGTCAGACGAAGCAAGAAGACGAAGCATTGGCAGAAGAACTGTTGACGGATGAAAAAGAACGTGCTGAACATTTGATGTTGATTGATCTTGGCAGGAATGACTTAGGCAAAATCGCGGAAATCGGCACGGTCCAAGTGCCATTATATATGGTCGTGGAAAAATACCGCTATGTGATGCATATTGTTTCTGTTGTGACTGCCCGCCGCCGCAAGCAAGTCACCGCCATGGATGCATTACGCGCAACCTTACCCGCAGGAACCGTCAGTGGCGCCCCAAAAATCAGGGCAATGACGCGAATCTATCAGTGGGAGCCAGTACGTAGAGGTGTATATGCAGGCGCCGTTGGCTATTTTTCCAGAAATGACCAAGCTGATTTTGCCATTGGGATTCGCACATTGGTGGTCAAAGATGGCTATGGTTATGTGCAAGCCGGTGCAGGCGTCGTTTATGATTCAGAACCAACCTCAGAATATCAAGAAACGCTGCATAAAGCGAAAGCCCTATTGGAGGTGGCAGCAACATGATCCTTTTGATCGATAATTATGATTCTTTTACATTTAATTTAGTCCAGCTATTTCCCAAAGATGCGCTTCAAGTCATGCGCAATGATGATCCAAGATTGTTCGAAGCAGCAGAAGCAGCCTCAGGGATCGTGCTATCCCCAGGACCTGGTCGACCAGAGGAGGCTGGCCAAATGATGGAGATCCTGGCAGCCTTCAAAATGAGCAAACCGATTTTAGGTATTTGTCTTGGTCACCAAGCGATTGGTTTGGCTTATGGTGCTTCGGTCATAGGGGCTGCAAAAGTGATGCACGGCAAGCAATCAGTCGTATCCTATCAAAAGACGGGAATCTTGAAAGGTTTTTCTGGAGAGATGAGAGTGATGCGCTATCACTCACTGGTGATCGATCCAGCTACGATGCCCTCGGACTTCGAGGTGTTGGCTGCAGTTGATGATACGATCATGGCCATCCAGCATCGCGAAAAACCGATCATCGGCCTGCAATTCCATCCGGAATCATTAGGGACGCCCCAAGGTGCCTATTTTATCCATGCATTTCTTGAGCAAACCAAACGCAATCAACAAAACCAATAAAACCAATAAAACCAACCATTGGAGGGATAAACCATGCCAACAAATCATATCGAAGATGGCAGGATTCGACTGAATGAGATCCAGCAACAGTTATTTGCCGGTCAAGACTTAACACATCAACAAATGCGTTGTTTTGCGCAAGGGGTGCTCACTGGCACCTATACAGAAAGTCAATTAGGTGCTGCGTTGATAGCACTGAAAAACAAAGGCATTACAGCAGAAGAACTGACCGCACTGGCCCAAATCATGAGGGAACACGCGATAGCGATTCCTTATCAAGGGGAGGCCATGGACAATTGCGGGACTGGCGGAGACCACGCCAATAGTTTCAACATTTCGACGACTACCGCTTTTGTTTTGGCGGCAGGGGGGATCACGATGGCCAAGCATGGTAACCGCAGTGTGTCTAGTCGTTCTGGTAGTGCAGATGTATTAGCCAGCTTAGGTGTCAATATCATGTTGGCACCAGAACAGATTGCGGATATGTTGTCTTCTATTGGGATTGCCTTCTTATTTGCGCCATCTTTACATCCAGGCATGAAAGCTGTGATGAAAGTCAGGCAAGAGTTAGCTACACCAACGATTTTTAATTTATTGGGTCCTCTGATCAATCCAGTCCCACTTACAACGCAATTAATGGGCACCTATGCCGGCGAAACCCTTGCAGATACGGCCCAAAGTTTAGCTGCACTAGGGCGCAAGCGAGGGATGGTCATTCACGGTCATCAAGGGATGGATGAAGCCAATTTAGCCGGACCTGTCCAAATCAGCAGCTTTCATGACGACAAGGTTGAACATCTCGTTCTTGACCCAAATGAGTACGGCTTTGCGCCCACACCGATTGCAGCGATCGTTGGCGGAGATGCCACCCGTAACGCTGCAATATTGACCGATGTGTTACAGGCTAAGCCTTCCGTCTACTTAGAAACCGTTGTGTTGAATGCCGGATTGGGTTTCTATGCCCACGGTTCTGTCAAAACATTTTCAGAAGGATTTGCCTTGGCTAGATCGTGCATTGCTTCTGGCGCTGCCTATGACAAATTACAAGACTTGATCACAGCATCTACTAAAAATATTGCCTAATCAACCAGCAAAGGAGCGCTAAAATGGATTTTTTAACACGTATTTTAACCACGAAAGCCGAAGAAATAGCCAATATGCCTGAGGAACCGCTACTGGATACAAAAAATCGTCCATCCTTGTATCAAACGATACAACAATCCCCAGAGCATATGCATCTGATTGGTGAAGTCAAACGCGCATCTCCATCCAAAGGTGTGATCAATCAGACTGTTGATTGTGTTGCGCAAGCCATCGCCTATCAACAGGCAGGTGTCAGCGGGATTTCTGTCCTGACCGACGAGCAATACTTCAATGGATCGATTGAAGATTTACGCAAAGTCAGTCAAGTTGTGGACATCCCTTTATTGTGCAAAGATTTTATCATCAGCAAAAAACAATTGCTTCGGGCAAAAAATGCAGGGGCAAGTATCGTTTTACTGATCGTTGCGGCGCTATCTGATCACCAACTTGCCAATTTACATTCAGATGCCTATGCGTTAGGACTGGAAGTGCTGGTTGAAGTCCATGATCAGCAAGAGCTGCAACGGGCACTAGCGATAGGTGCCAAGATCATCGGTGTCAATAACCGTGATCTGCGGACATTCAATGTGTCCATCGACGTAAGTGTCGCTATGGCACCGAAACAAGCCGATACGATTTTTATTAGTGAATCTGGGTTTCGAACAGACCGTGATGTGGCTCAGGTGGCACGGGATTATCAAGGGATATTGGTGGGGGAAACCTTGATGCGCAGCAGGGATATCGCAGCGACCGTCAAAGAACTGCAGGTGCCTCGCCCATGACAAAAGTGAAGATTTGCGGGTTGACCCAATCCCTTCATGTTGACGCCTCGGTTGCTGCCGGTGCTGACTATCTGGGTTTTGTATTCGCCAAAAGCCGGCGTTTGACCACACCAGAAGCCGTGCAAGCAATCACTCAGCATGTTCCGCCGAATGTCGCAAAGGTCGGTGTTTTTGTCCAGCCGACTTTTAGCGAAATAAAACAGGTGGCGAAGATCGCTGGCTTGACCCATATTCAATTGCATGGACGATTGACAGATTCTGTCCAGCAAGCACTTGTTGTCGGTGCTTTTCAGCAGCTACACCTGTCAGTCATCCAGGCTTTCAATGGAGAAGCAGCCGCCTTGCAAAGGGAATTGGCTCAGACACCAGCCGATTTTGTGTTATTGGATGCGCCAGCTGAAGAAACTGTCTACGCTGGAGGGAATGGGCAGACTTTCGACTGGGATACATCTGCTAAGACAATCACCGTCAGCAAGCCCCTATTCATTGCAGGTGGCTTGCATCAAGACAATGTCCAGCAAGCCATCAGCTGTTTTCATCCGTATGCTGTCGATATCTCTAGCGGAGTCGAGACCAATGGACAAAAAGATATCGCTAAAATCACCGCATTTATCAAAAAAGTGAAGGAGCTGTCAATCAATGAAACAACCAACAAATAAAGGCTTTTTCGGACCCTTTGGTGGTCAATTCGTACCAGAGACCTTGATGTACGCACTGCAGCAATTAGAAGCAACCTATCGCGAGGCGCAAGCGGATCCCGTCTTCCAAGCAACTTTGGCAGCATATCTGAAAGAATATGTCGGGCGGGAAACACCGTTATACTTTGCTGAAAATCTGACAAAAGAACTAGGGGGAGCCAAAATTTATCTCAAGAGAGAAGATTTGAACCACACCGGGGCGCATAAAATCAACAATGCGCTAGGACAGGTTTTATTGGCCAAGCGGATGGGGAAGCAGAAAGTAGTCGCAGAAACGGGTGCTGGTCAACATGGCGTCGCTACAGCCACAGCTGCGGCACTTTTCGGCATGGAATGTACGATTTTCATGGGGGCTGTCGATGTCAAACGGCAAGCGTTGAATGTGTTTCGGATGGAGTTGTTGGGCGCGAAGGTCATTTCGGTCACATCAGGGAACCATACATTGAAAGATGCTGTCAATGAAGCCTTGCGGTATTGGGTCGCGGCAGTTGAGGATACACATTATGTCATGGGCTCTGTGTTGGGTCCTCATCCTTTCCCAGAAATCGTCCGTGATTTTCAAAGTGTGATTGGCAAGGAAACGCGGCAACAGATTTTGGCTAAAGAAGGTCGCTTGCCTGACTTGGTGATGGCTTGTGTCGGCGGCGGCAGCAATGCGATGGGGATGTTTTATCCATTTGTCAGTGATTTGTCTGTTCAATTAGTCGGTGTTGAAGCAGCTGGCCTAGGGGTTCAGACCGCTGAACATGCAGCGACGTTGACCAAAGGCAGTATAGGGATTCTCCATGGTGCCAGAATGCACTTACTCCAAAATGATGATGGTCAAGTCATTGAGCCCTATTCGATTTCAGCTGGATTAGACTATCCAGGCGTCGGTCCTGAGCATTCCTACTTAAAAGAAATCGAAAGAGCAACCTATCAAGCGATCGATGATCAAGAAGCTGTCGCAGCTTTTTATCGCTTGTCACGTACGGAAGGCATCATTCCGGCATTAGAAAGTGCCCATGCCATCGCGCAAGCCCTTAAAACAGCCCCTCAGATGCGAAAGGAGCAGTTATTAGTCATTTGTTTGTCTGGCAGAGGCGACAAGGATGTGCAACAAATCAAAGAACGTGAAGAAAGGCAGGGAATTTAAGATGGCACGATCATCATTTACCACATATATGGCTCAGCAAGCTGTAGAAAAACCGCTTTTTGTCCCTTATATTATGGCTGGCGCCAATGGATTGTCGCGACTGCAAGCAGAGATCGACTTAATGGTTTCGTACGGTGCGACAGCCATTGAAATCGGTATTCCTTTTTCTGATCCAGTCGCTGATGGACCGATCATCCAGCAAGCTGGTATTCAAGCACGGGCACATGGCACAACGTTCAAAAAGATCATTCAAAGTCTGCAGCAGCTAAAAACAGATGTACCTTTGATCCTGATGGGGTATGCCAATTCATTTTTTCATTATGGTTTCCCAACTTTGCTTACGGATCTTGAAGGAACCGCAGTCAAAGCATTGATCATTCCTGATCTGCCTTTTGAGCATCGTGATTTAGTCGCGCCATTGTTGGCGTCAACCGATATCGCTTTGATCACCTTGATTTCTCTTACCAGTCCCATCGCAAGGATCAAAGAACTGACTGAAGAGGCTGAAGGGTTTATTTATGCCGTTACAGTGAACGGCGTGACCGGAAAAGATGCCCAGTTTTCAACTGGTTTGGATGCACATTTACAAGCAGTTGCCCAAATCAGCCCGATTCCAGTATTGGCAGGATTTGGCATCCGTTCTAAGGCTGATGTCGACCGCTTTAGTCGTATCTGCGGCGGCGTAGTGGTCGGTTCTGCCATCGTGGCCGCTTTGGATCAGTCTTTGTCTGAAGCCGAAAATGTTCTCAATATATTACGCATAGAAAAAAGCGATCTTATATGATCGCTTTTTTCTATGCGTACAAACCAGTCAGCATCAAAATACCTGGCAGCCAGGTTGTAAAGACCCCGCAAAAGATCGCAAAATAGTGGATTGACTTGCCAAAAGCAACATCCATCACAGAATCTAAAAATCCACAGAACCACAACATGCCCCAAATCAACCAAATCAAGGCAAAGACCCAGTCATTTTCCCATTGCTAACTGATCCAGGCAAAAGGAATCGTGTTGATTGCGACGAACAACGCATAGATGCCATAAATCCGCATGTCTAAATCAAAGAGATACAAGATGCCCACTAACAGACACATAAAGGCAAAGAGAAAGCCTGTACCTGCTTCGTAATAAGCCCCTTGAAACATGTAGATGAGGTTGATGATGAATGATAACGAACCAGTACATAAATTGATCAATGATAATGAACGATGATCAACAGACAACAAACTGCCCCATCCATTGATTATTAAGGTGATTCCAACGAAAAATAATCCAATACCTAATATAAATACCCTCCCTTATTCTTTATTTAGAATAACAAAAAACAGGGAGGGTTGAAAAGAGTTGTAAAATTAAAATCATTTTTATTTAAAAAATTAACTATTTTTGACTTTTTTTACGCTTTAATTTGATAAAATCAATATAATCAAGGATGTCGGCAATTTCTTCTTCGGACATGGCATCATCGACCACACTGATTATTTTCTGTTGTTGTGCATTTAACTCCTCTGGAGAATAATACACCGGCTCTCCAATAAGCAAGGGTAAGGGGACTGAAAGTGCATCTGCAAGTTTTTTGGCGGTATCGATGTGGGCTGTTTTACGCTTGCCGTTTTCAAAACGTGAGATTTGGGCCGCACTGACGCCAGATTTCAACGCCAACTGGTTGACGCCTAGTTGTTTGTCCTCACGGAATTTTTTTAGATTTTCGCCAAAACTCATGTATGTTCCTCGTTTCATTTGCTTGTTAATTTTATGATACGGGCTAAAGAATTGAATTGCGATGAAAACTATGGCTGAAAAGAAAAAACTGTTGTTCACTGGTAATTTCTCCTTTATACTATTACCAAAGGGCAACGGAGGTATCCGAGATACAAGGTAAAGGTTCAAATCACACAAAACTATCTTTTAGAAAGGGGACGCTACATGTTACGAAGAGATCGAATTATTGTATTTATTGATAGCTATATGCGAGAACAAGGTTGTTCACCTACTGTCAGAGAAATTTGTGCCAACGAAGGAATCAAGACGACTTCTCTGATTCATCGTCATCTGGTTCGGATGGAAAAAAAGGGACTGATTTATCGCGAGCGCCGCTTCCAATCCCGGGGGCTGCGTTTTACGGATAAAGGACGTGCTTATGTATCAGAAGTCAAGGCAGCTGAGTAAGCAACAGCGTAAGTGGACGCGTGAAGCAAGTGCGAAAAATCGTCCTTATGCCAAAATAAAAAAGCCCAGTGGCTTTTTTATTTTGGTGCACGATAACCAGCCGCTTTTGCTTCAGCAATCGTCTTGAACCATTCTTTGGGATTGGTTGTTTCGTCATAGTAGTTTGAACCCGGCAGGTGATAGATCCCGCTTTTCGAGCCTTTGATCAAGCCATTTCCTTGCTGATCGACATAACTGACTTGATCCGCTGAAGGATTGGTATCAGTATTGTCGGAGCTTACAGTTGATTCACTGTTATTCGTCGTAGAAGTCGTGGGGTTTGTTTCGTCAGAAAGGCGGCTAGTACCATCTTGGTAGTTGATCGTAACACCGTTTTGGATATTGAAAATATAGATATTGAACTGAATCGTGTCATCCCCAATAGATTGGGCTTGCATGTGTACCCCGCGGGCCACCAATTCATCCCCGCGATAAATAGGTGTAACAGCATAGCGGACATAGTGACTGGCATTTTGTTTCAAATAATGATTGATATCCATTTCAAAACGCAGCATTTCAGGATTGTTCAATTGACTAGTACCTGTGATCAAGTTTTTCCAATTGGCATTTTCGCCAGCCAATGCAAACCCAATCAAATGGGTTCGATTGTATAGATAACTGCCGCTGGGTAACTCTTTGTTATGCCAACCTGTTGGTTTGACACTTGAAATGTCGCCACGTTTTTCTGTAGGCATCAACGATTGATTCAGCATCGCTTCAGCAGCTGTCGCTCGATTAAGGGTGTCTAAATCGCCGTAGCGTGCCCAAGCCCCTTCAGATGTAGACAGTGCTTCTTTTGAAAAGGTCGGTTGATTGTTGTTGACTTCAATCGTCTGGGTGCCCCCATAGGACAATTGCGCCAATTCTGACTCAGCGGCACTGATCGTGGCTTGCGGTTCTTCAGCAGGAGAGAAGAACGTTTGCTGTCCCCAAAGCGCCAAACCAATCAGTCCAATTGCGATCAAACTGTGGATCTTATGTGTCTTTTTTTTCATATCGCTATCCTTTGCTTTTTTCTTTAACCTCGGTTTATTATATAACAAATCCAGATGAGTTCAAGCACAACCTTACTTGTTGTATTTGTTTAAGCAACACATTATTATTCAATAGAAAGGATTTGTGTTGCGTATAGAATTTAGTTGCGATAGGATGACATAGAAGATGCATGAAAAAAGGAGATGAGATACATGGAAGATACACTGTTACATCATTTGCATACAAACGACACGGAGGCGTTGAAAACATTTCTTTTCACGATTGAAGAATTGCCTTTATTACAGGTTTTCACATCCTTATCCGCCAATGAGAAAGCCATTGTTTTTCGCTTATTGCCAAAGGATAAGGCGTTGGCGTTGTTTGAAGCACTACAACCAACTGCGCAACATCATTTATTGCGTTCTTTTACTGATGAAGGTGCAACAGAATTCTTCAACGACATGGCACCTGATGTTCGGGTCCGTTTATTGGACGAATTGCCAGCAAGCGTCACCAAGAAACTCCTGCAATCCTTGACGGCTTCTGAAAGGGACGCAACCAATTTGCTCTTAGGCTATGAACGAGAAACTGCAGGCCGTTTGATGACACCAGAATTTATTACCTTAAAGAAGGAAATGACCGTGGAGGACGCTTTAGCAAAAGTACGCCTGCAAGCCAGAGAAAAAGAAACGATCTATACACTCTATGTCACTGATCAAACGAAAAAATTACATGGTGTTTTATCGTTGAAAGAATTATTGATTGCCGAAGGCTCGCAGTTGATTGCAGACATCATGTCCCACGAGGTGATTTATGTTGCGACGGATACCGATCAAGAAGAAGCAGCTCGTTTGCTGAACGAGATCGATGTGATCGCACTTCCTGTTGTGGATCGTGAATCCCGGATTGTCGGTATTGTCACTGTCGACGATGCCATCGACATTCTGGAACAAGAAGCGACAGAGGATATGTTCAACCAGGCTGGGTTAGCGGATGTCGCCTCGAATGAAGCTGACCGCAGCAACGTCTTGATCAATGGCAATGTTTGGCAAATCTGGAAAGTACGTCTGCCTTTCTTAGTCATTACATTGATTGCTGGTTTGTTGGCCGGTGCCGTGATCGATGAATTTGAACAGACATTGGAATCAGTCGCAGCCGTCGCGATTTTTATTCCATTGATCATGGATATGGGCGGGAACGTCGGCACACAATCGTCAACAGTATTCGTTCGGGGGATGTCATTAGGGCATATTGATCTTTCGTCATTCACTAAATATTTTTTAAAAGAAATCTGGATCGGGTTGAGTTTGGGCTTGATCGTGGGCATTATTTCTGGTGTAGCTGCTGCTTTTTGGCAAGGTATTCCGATGCTAGGCGTCGCTGTCGGCATCTCATTGGTCTTTGCCATGACATTAGCTGCAGCATTAGGCTTCCTAGTTCCTTTTGTCCTGATCAAATTGAATATTGACCAAGCAGCTGGCTCAGCACCGATCATTACTTCAATCAAAGATATCGCAGGGTTGTTTATTTACTTTGTGTCGGTAAATGCATTACTGGGGCATCTGTTATAAAAAGCTATCCAAAGATGGCGGAAGAGGTTCATATGAATAACCAAAAAGAGACACCCTCACTACAATGGTAAACGTAGTGAGGGTGTCTTAGGCGTATGCCCCTGCCAAGGTATGTCTAGTATAGTTGCTTTGTCATAGAAACACAATCCTATTTTGAAAAAAATGATCGCTCAGCTTTCTCGCAAAATCTTTTGCAGCGCTTTGCCTTTGGCCAATTCATCGATCAGCTTATCTAAATAACGAATCTCTTGCACCATAGGCTCTTCGATCTCTTCGACACGGATCCCGCAAATGACGCCAGTGATCATCTTTCTAGCTGGGTTCAAGCGCGGGGCTTGAGTAAAAAAATCAGCCATTGACACTGCGCTTGAAACTTGTGTGTCAATGCCGGCTTGATCATAGCCAGTCAACCACTGAATAATAGCAGCTACTTCTGCTTTAGACCGCTGCTTTCTTTCGGCTTTAGCGATATAGAGGGGATAGACCTTTGCAAAACTGATTTCTGTGATATGTTGTCTAGCCATTTGTCTGCTTCCTTTCTTTTTCTTCAGCATACGTGATTGCGCTAGAATTGTCGAGTGTCAGAATAAAAGATATGTCAGAAAATGATTTTCCCATCTTGTTCACGAAATCCATACACTGGTTGACGTTGCTCACCATCCCAATAACGCAAGGTCAAATTTTTGTGCAGCATCAATTGCGTATACAATTCTTTTAGCGTCAAGGCGGATTTGTGGGGTTCAAAAAACAGGATCAATTGATCGTGACTATCCACCGCGATCGTTGTGAAGGGAACTAGTTTCTCCTTGTATTGTAAGTATATACCAGTCAATTTTTCTGGATCGGCGCCATTGGATAAAGCAGTGAGTAAATCACGGGCTTTCATGATTGTTCCACCTTTACAGGTCGTTGGCAGTGGTCCATGTCCAACATGATTTTTGTCTTGCCATACACAGTATATTTTTGGACCACAAACTGTTTACGAGGGTTCCAGTAGCCGCCGACGACTACATACATGCCTTCATCCACATCACCTAAGAAGTTCAAACTATGTTTAGCGATCAGGCAATTGGTCGTGCCAATCGTAAAACGCAAGAGGGGAGGTGCCCCAAAAGACAACATTTTGATTTTTGAAACTGTTCCTTTCATCGTTTCCAAGATCAATCATTCCTTTCTATGCCATAGCCTGCTCTTTAACCTTCCATATCAAACCATTTCTTTTCTTCAAAAAAAGCCGCGTGCCGAATTTCATCATAATGCACCTTTTCCGTCGTTTCTCCGCTGAGATAGATACCAAGGGAATCATAGCCGCTGATTTTGCCTATGATGTCTGGTGGATAGTGGCCCTCTGGATCGACTTCTTCCCGTTGAATCGCTACGGTGTAATTTTTTTTCATCGCTTCAAATAAACACTGATTGATTTCTTCTGGTGTGAGTGCTTGCTTTGGCGGACAGTGAAACTGTCGTAAAGCTTCTGTATCGATTTCCGTTGTATGTTCAGAAAGAAAAAAACCTTGCCATTTTAATTTTTTTCGATCTTCATAAGGTTGTATCATACCCATCACGATCACCTCTTAGCTATATCATACAAACATTTGTTCCCTTTTGTAAAGCGAACAGTTTTTTAAATTTACGTTTTACGCAACAATGGCATCGATTCGGGCAAAACTTGTATTCAGTATGATAGAAGGTACATGTGGGGATGAGAAAAGAGCGTTGTTTTCTCAGAATAGGCTAATGTCTGAAAAAAGTCCTTTAGAGAAAGCCGTATTATACGTTGAATCATTATCGGAAAAGTTATTTAAAAATCACTGGATACTGACAGCATCGCAACAAGTAGTTCTTTTCATTTCTTTTTGTTTCATTTTAAAAAAACAGGTTTTTTTAAAATAACTTTCCGAATGTTTAGTGAATGGTGTGCCAATGTTTGCGCTTTTGCGACGTAAGCTTGTTTGTTGACCAAGAGGGCATCTTTGGGACTAGTTTAGATGATGCAAGGTCATCTGTTTCATTATGTTCACCAAAAAAGTTCAAAAGGAAAGAAAGAGAATGAAATCATGAAAAGTCATCAATTTGCAACCGCAGCAAACATCACAGCACTAGCTTTGGGCAGTACTCAGACCATTTTTGCCGAAGAAACGACGGAAACCGAACTGAAATCTGTGCAAACGCAAGGAACGATCACGTTCGAGAGTCCAGATGGGCCTTCGATCATTGTTCCGCCAGTTGAAGAACCAGACATTATCCCAGAAGAACCAGATAAAACTGCAGGGCCTTTAGCTATCGTTCATGCGCCGAATCTAGACTTCGGGACGCATGAGATTTCAGTTCAAGACGAAACATATACAATGCTGGCAGAAAAAGCAAAGACAGGTGATAGAAAAGAGGTCCCATATGTCAGTTTTGTTCAAGTACAAGATTTACGTGGCTCAAATACTGGATGGAGTCTAAAGGTCAGCCTAAGTGCGTTTACATCAAATACGCAAAATAATACGCTAAAAGGGGCTGCACTGACATTTGAACCCGGTGTACTGAACTATTCTGGAGATGAAATCAGTAAACCAAGTTTTGAAGAGGAAATAAAATTAAGTGCAGATAGTGAAAGCCAAAAAGTAATGGATGCGGTAGTTAAAGTCGTAGACGAAAAAACAGTCGGGGAAGGGGCTGGTGTAACATCGTTGATTTGGGGGGATCAAGAAAAATTGAACAAAGCAGAGCCTGATGAACAGGTACTGAATGACGCGATTACACTCTCTGTACCAAAAACAGCCACCAAAGATGCTGCAGAATATACAGCAACGCTGACATGGGAGTTAACAAGTACACCTGCAAATGTCATCGACTAGTAGAAAATAGGAAAGGAAATTCTTCGGCATGCGATTTTTTAGATTAAACAATGCATTCGTAAAGAAGTCCATCATTCCTATAAGTATGCTGATTTTTTTCTTCTTTGGTAGTGTCTTGACCCATGGGGATGACAGAGCTGACTTTTATGTCACACCAAATTTACCGAAAAGTCAGCTTGCCGATAGTGAAAATTACTTCAATGTATTGTTGGCGCCCCATACAAAAGAATCTTTGAAATTAACCTTGATCAACGCAAAAAATGAACCGTTGACCATCGATGTTACAGCCCATACAGCCTATACGAACAACAATGGCGTCGTAGAGTATGGGAAAGATGTGGACACCCCGGATGCGTCATTGAACTGGTCGATCGCAGCTTTATTGGCAACCCCAGGTATCGTTAAACTGAAAGCCAATGAAACAAAAACGATCGATATCACCCTTACAATGCCAAAAGAACTATTCTCTGGCGTGTTGGCCGGGGGAATCAGACTGCAAAAAGTAAAAGGATCTGAAGGCTCTGAAGAGGTTTCAGAAGAAACCGATAAAAGCCAACAACTATCCATCGAAAATGAATTTGCTTATGTGATTGGTGTGGTGGCCAGAAATGAACAAGAAAGCATGTCGCCTGATTTGACGTTGCTGGATGTATTCCCTGATCAACTGAACTATCGCAACGTTTTCAGTGCAACGATACACAACAGCTTGCCCACTTATGTGAACCAACTAACTGTTGAGGCAAAAATAAAACGTAAAGGCAGCAATGACATACTGTACCAAACGAAAAAAGAAACGATGCAAATGGCGCCCAACTCATCCTTGGATTTACCAATTTCTTTAGCAGGGGATTCCTTCAAAAGCGGCAGCTATGTCGCAGAAATCAGTGCTTCATCCGGAGAAAACACCTGGGAATGGACCAAAGCATTTACAGTTAAATCAGATGAAGCAAAGGCATTCAACCAAAGCGATGTGACCATCGATCATTCGCTGAAATGGTGGTGGATCATCCCTGTTGTGATGATCAGTTTGTTGAGCATTATAGTTTTGCTTTTGGTCAAGCAAAGAAATCTCAATCACATGACCCAAAATAACTAATTTCAGAAAGATATGCAAAAAAAGCTTATTCAATCAAAAATGATAAGCTTTTTTTGCATATCTTTATTTTTTTACCCGTTACAGAGATTCTTCAATCATTTTGGTTAATGTTTTTCTATCCCATAGTTCGACATTTAACTTTTGTGATAATTGCTTGGCAGATTCAGTATAGTAGCTGTTTGTTAATACAATTGCTTGATCTAGGGAATAATAGCCAATGCCAGCATAAACTTCTTGAATCGCTTTATTGCCCACATTCTTTTTCCAGCGCTTACATTGGATTCCATAAGTAATACCGTTTTTAGTAGCAATCACATCGATACCTTGATCGCCGTAATCCTTTGTCAGTTTGATTTGTTCAAATTGATGTTTACCCAATAGAAATGTAGTATAGGCTTCAAATTCATTTCCGGTCATTACATCTATGTGTTCTAATTGTGCATTTGAAAACCTTTTACGCCTGCTTAGAAGGGGATAGAGCAGAGCTAGTAATCCTAAAAAAATTGCACCAAGACTTATATATAAGATGACATCATAAGTAGAGTCGAAAAGAATATAAAAAACTAACAGAAAAACCCCCATACTAAATACACCAAATCGCTCATTTTCCTTTTTTGACATATAGTTCTCCTTAAATATTTTCTAAAATTATATCATAAATAGGTAATTATTTTCATTTTTTTGATAAATTAAAATTTAATTCAAAATTGATTGAACTACTTTTGAAACGTATCAAGAAGTTCAATCAATTTATAAAGCTGTAATCACGCTATGATGGATTCAATTTCTGGATGACATGCAGTAGAAACAAAATAGTATACTTAAAAAAGAGCAATAACTATAAGGATTCATAGACAAAGCTGTAATCCAACTGTTGATGAGTTATGGTTAGCGACTATCAACAAAAAATATCAAATTTCAACCGACCAGCAACGCATAGGAATCATTCAAGGTCAACTAGTGCATATCGATACAGTCATTGATGATTTGCTATTGCTGGAGCCACAAACGTATCAAACAAGCTTCGGATTGATCATGCAAGCACTAAAAAGAAGAACTTTAAACAACAATTAACGAGTATTAACGTATGTGGGTTAAAAAGAGAGGTTTTTCCATAAAAATGCAATTAAGAGGGACCCTGAAAGGATAAAAACAGACTTGTTGACGTCTTATCTTTTTTCCATGTAACTTTGTATAATATATAAACTTTCAATGTAAGTTGAAAATGTCAAAAAACGGTAGTTTATAACATAAAATACTTTTAAATCAACAATTTTATTGCTTTTAGTGATAAAATTATAAGAAAAAAGAGGTTCTAATTATGGAAATCAAGAAAATTAAGAATGATAAAAAGCGTGAATCTTTATTACTTAAAGATTTAGACTATCGTGATAAGACTTATTTAAAGTTAGCATTAAATATCGCTGTTTTACAAAGCAGTTTGTCACAGCAAACAAATTTTCTAAAAATGATGAACACTGAAAAAAAGACTACTGAATTTGATTATTATGATGATTTTAAAAAATGGTGTTTAGCAGTATCTGATTCTTTCTAGATTTTAAGTAATTTAACTATTAATATTAAATGGTCGATTCATCGCTTCCACAAAATTAATTTTTGAAGGGGAGGCAATCATAAGTTAAAATGGTCAAAATACCTTATTTTTTCAGTGCAAAACGCTTTAGTATCAACAGTTTTTTATTAAATAGTAAAATTATTAGAAAAGAGGGGATTGATCGAAGTGGGTATACAAGATCGTGACTATTATCGTAATCATCACAAAAATTTAAAGAAAAGACAGTTAGTTAAAGTCAGAAAACAAAAATGGATGAAGAATATAATAATAGTAATTATTGTTATTATTGTTATTTATCTTTTCGCTAGTTACCTATAGATTTTAAAAAATATATCTGCTATGCTTTTGAAGTCGGCCGTTACTCCTGTTTTTTAATGGGAGGGGGTGATTTTTTGCTAGAACTCATTATAAAGCACGTGCTTATACCTTTTTTCGTTGGCATATCTGTTGGTTTAATAAACAGATGGCTCGATAAAAAGTAGGGCCGACAAAGGGTTACCAATGACAGTGGTAGCCCTTATTTTTTTGCAAAAAAATACACAATGCAGATGACAGCTACATTGTGCAGGGTGTTTGCTAGAACTCATTTCATAAATATTATATATGATTTCTATTGATTCGTCAATTTGGCTTTATCATTCGCTATACGTTGCAAGTCTAACGATTTCTTTCTTAGTCGCATTAATTCAATTAGTTCAATCAACTCTTTTTCAGTAGCATGATCTACGATATATAATTTAACTAGTTTCAACCATTCCGACCTCGATTTTTCTTCTTTACTACCAAACATTTTCATTTCCCCTTTTTAATAGAGGATCCATCCATCACTCTCGTATTGAATTAATAAACTCTTCAAGTTTTGCTAATTGGTTTTCATTTAGTCCTAGATCAACATTACTTTCATTTTTCACATTATTTTTGTAAGGATAAATATTTAAGAATTCAACTAAACTAATATCAAGTGCAGAACATATTTTGAATAGCATGTCTAATTTGGGGACGCTCCCTCTCACGGTAATGCTAGATAATGTTGATTGTCTGATACCAGTCAAATCCGCAAGTCTGTTTATTGTCATATTTTTTTTTCTTAAATAATAGTAAAGTCTATCCATTAAAATTTGGTTGTGATTAATCATCCTGTATCAACTCCCAAAGGTTACTACTTTAATTTTAAACCTAATAACGAAAAATAGTTAACTAATTTTCATTTACAACTAACGAATTATAGCTTATACTCTAATTAACGAAATATCGTTTAATACTACTAAATATTGTTAAAGAGGAGAGATTGTCAATGTCAGAAAGAACTCGAAAAATTCAAGAAGTAATGGGAAAAGAAGATTTTGAAAAGATTGTGGCACTTTATTATGCATATAGAAATGTTGACCTGGATGTGGTAAAAGAAGCTTTATACCCAATGATCTGGGAGTTGAAAAGCAAGTATGATTTATATGAAGAATGGAGAGAGTTTAAAAAAACCGAATATTTTGATTGTATTAATGTTTATATCGCTGATCAAGAAGCTGAAAGAAAAGCGATACTGCGAGAATTAGGTTATCAAGCATAATGCTTAATATAAAAAATAAAAAAGGAGGATGTCATATGTTTGTCAGTCAAGGAGATTTGATTTTCGAGAAGAAAGAGGAAAAAATAAGCAAAGCAGGAAATCCTTACACTACATTGCATTTTATCGACACAAAGAACTATCAACGGTTAGAGTTTTTTGCTGATGAGAATCTTACTATCAACTGTGGCGAAGGTGCTAAATGCAAAGTTGTTTTAAAAGCTGAACGTCGCGGTTTTAGCACGAATCTTAACTGCTTGTCAGTTGCAGCAGCTTAGTATGAATGAAGCACAAGAAAGGCTCTTAGAAGACATCTTAAGCGAGTTAAAGACGTTTAATGATAACTATACAAGCGAACTTGAAAGGGCTGAAAATGAACGTAATAATCAAGCTGTTGAGGATCGCAACAATGCTGAAATACTTGCTGAAGCCGAGAAACAGGCGCTAGAATTGCAAGACCAGCAAGCGCAAATTGATCTTGAAAAAGAGATGCTCGAAGTTGAACGTTTTGAGTCGATCGAAGCATTTTTTAATGATACGACTGCTTTTTTTGAAGAATCGAGAGAATTTTATAAATCATCTTCTAAAACTATTGATGAAATTAATAACGAGATAGCAAGAGAAGATTTGCTCGCAGAAATGCAACAATTCAATGAGCAAATTGATAATGCTTATACAGTTGTTACTGAGCAGGGAAAGCCGTATATCGAACGTTTTGACTATGTAGTTACGGCGATTGCATTCATTCTTTTAGGTGTACTACCAATATATTTCATTATTAAATGGTTGTATTGGCAATTAAATATTTTTCGGTAGGAGGTGATTTGATGTTTACAGAAGCAATGTTTCAACCAATCGTTGACGCAGTTACTGGTGACATGCCTGTTTTAATTAAGGTGGCTGTATCTATCATGGCAACACCATTTGCGGCTAAGAAATTATTTAACGTTTTCTATAGTTTAGCAAGCTAACAATCGAGACTTGGGCTTTTTGTCTAAGTCTTTTTTTAAATTCTAGAGGAGGGAAAGAATGATAAACATTAAAAGGATAGTTAAATACTTTATATATATTTGTTTGTTATTCGCAATGCTGATATTTAGTCCTTTTTTCGGACTGATCGGGGCTATGCTTCTGGATATGACGATTACAGTAGTCATTATAGCGATAGCCTTGTACTTTCTGAGAGCAGTTTATCTAGCGTTTATGTTAATTCGAGCAAACGAAGTGATGACACTGCGCAAAGTATTCAATATTCAAGTCAAGAAAATCAAGAAAGTGTAAGTCGTGATGGTATTGTTGATTCTATTTGGGATTGGATCTTAGAAAGTTTTGATAAGTGGTTTTATGATTTAAGAACAGGTCTTTCTGATTCTGTTGAAGGATCTGTTAATGGTTTATGGAACGAATTACGATTTGCATTTGCTAGTTCTGAAACGATTTTAGTTAGTATAGTTACTGAATTAGAACTTCATCGAACGAAATTTAATGATTTGATTTATGAATTATCTAGATTTAGATCACAATTTAGTGATTTTACTAGCGATTTTGATGCTGTTATGGCTAATAATTCAAATGGTATTAGAGGTATTTTAAATATAACATCTACAAATGTTATGGCGGCACGGACTGGTGTAGAAACAATTGTTAGTCGATTAGGATCTGAATCATCAAGTACAGGGATCAATTATCAGATCAGAAATATGTTAGGTGTCAGCAGTCCGATCAATACTAGTTTACAAACGGTCATTAATCGGTTAGGACAGGAAAACAGTACCACAGGAGTCAATTATCAGATCAGAAATATGTTAGGTGTCAGCAGTCCGATCAATACTAGTTTACAAACGGTCATTGATCGGTTAGGTCGAGAAAATAGTACTTCGGGGATCAATTATCAGATTAGAAATATGTTAGGTGCTAACAGTCCAATCAATACTAGTTTACAAACGGTCATTGATCGGTTAGGTCGGGAAAACAGTACCACAGGAGTCAATTATCAGATCAGAAATATGTTAGGTGCCAACAGTCCAATCAATACTAGTTTACAAACGGTCATTGATCGGTTAGGTCGGGAAAACAGTACCACAGGAGTCAATTATCAGTTAAGACAGATATTATCAGCGTTGTCTAATTTAAAGATCGATGTTGTTGGTGGCGATACGCTTCAAGATATTTTTAATGAAGCTGGAACGAATTTTAATGACGTTTTGAATACGATCGCAGAAAAAATTGGAGAAGCTATCAACTCTTTGGTTGAAGCTTTAGGCAACAGTTTGGTTGCGGGGATTGAAGAATTAGGAAAAACTATGCGAGCAATTTTAGATTTTCTAGAAAATTTAATTGAACTATTGATGCGTTTATTAGTTCCTGAGGATATAAACTTTGTTACAAATTCATTCGATGATATAAAAAGTGAAGCAGAAAATAAAATTAAACCAGTTACTGATTTCTCGAATCGTTTTATGGATGCTCTGAATGTCAATAAGCAGTCTGAAAGAATTGCTAAGTCATCTTCTGGCGGTTTATTTAGTCAAAGTCTTGAAAATAGTTTGAGATTTACTTTGTTGGGAACTGAGGTTAATTTTACGCCGATTGATGACGTTTTCGAAGGTGTAAAGAAAATTAGGTTAGCATTATCTATATTTGTTGTTGGAACTACTGGATTTGCACTTAAGCGGCGTGTGAGAGGTAAGGAGGGCTTGTCAGAATGATAGTTGAATCTATTTTTCGTTTGTTTTTTGGTTTGATTAGTTTTCTAATAGGCTTGCTTCCAGATTTTAATTTGACAGGTATAGATTGGTCAGGCTTGGATGCTTTTGCAGATGTAATCGGTTATATTAATTTTTTTATTCCTGTCGATGTCATAGTGGCGTGTATGACGGTTTTAATTGTTTATGACAATTTTCAGTTTTTTATTAATTTGTTCAAATGGCTTATCAAATTAATACCTGCAATAGGTTAATGCATTTGCAGACAAAAAAACCGTGTTTTTTTGTGCAAATGCATAACGAGCAGGGAAAGGAGAAGCATGACAGATAGAAAGAATGAAATTGATGAATATGGATATTTATCAAATAAAAATATATTTCTAAAACTATATGATTTTTTGTATTTTAAATTAAAAGATATGCGTGAAAATAAGAAGCGTATAAAATTAGGTATTATTGATTTTGAAGAATATGGTATGACTTGTTTTGTTGGTCGACAAGGCGACGGAAAGACTATCTCAATGCTTGAAATGGCTGAGTTTTATCGTTATAAGTTTCCTGGTATTAAATTCGCTTCAAATTTTGGATACGCAAAAGAAGATTTTGCGATTACTTCTTGGGCAGATATTACTGAGCATGATTTTAAGTGTGAAGAAGTTGGCATTGTATTTATGCTTGATGAGATTCATGCTGAATTTTCTTCAAAGGATTCTCGCAATTTTCCTGAAAGAGCATTGAGAATATTAACGCAGCAGAGAAAAAATAAAATTAAAATCTTAGCTACTGCTCAAGTTTTTAGTAGGGTAGCTAAACCGATACGAGAGCAAACTTATGAAGTTGTAGAATGTAGGACGGCATTTAAGCGGTGGACGTTCCAGCAAGCTTACGATGCTTATTATTATAACGAAGTCATAGATCATCCGGATAAAAAACATAAGATCCCTAAAATGTGGAAACGAAATTTTGTACAGAATGATTATATTCGTTCGTTGTTTGATTCGTATGCAATGATCGAAGCATTAGGCAAAGAAGGATTGTTATTAAAAGAGAAGGGAGAATTATAAATGTTTGGAATTCCAGAAAATGCGTTAGATACTTACTTAATTATCATTGGTGTTGTTTTAGCCGTCGCATTTGTTGCGGATGGTTTTATAAAAAATAAAAGAAATAAACGATAGTTATTACTGAATTTTAAAAATGAATAAAACCGAATGTTTGATAGACCAGGAACGATCATAATCGCACTATTAACCGAACGATAATGTTTAAAAAAAAATAAAAGTATATCTAAATTATTATACCTAAATATATTCAAACGATTGATTTATATTTATTCGATTGTTTAAATATGACTTGTATTGAAATTTTACGGACAGTGTAAAAAGTTTTCCACGGTTTTAAAATCATGAAAATAAATCAAGTGTGTATTATCCACATTTTTATTTTCTAAACGCTAATCCGTGTAACACGTGCGTCTATGTTTTTGCTTTATTTTATTAGTTTTTCAGCATAGTTCAATAAAGTCATGCCGAACAAAATAATTATAAGAAATTTTGATAGTTGAAAATAGTCTGTTTGTAAGTAATTTTGAGTTAATACGCTATGAAAGACGATGCTAGCGCCTACAATAGCTAATAAAACAGCATATAATTTTCTTGCTATAGAATTCACCACCTTTAAAATAAAGCGGTGTAAAACATAGACACACGATAAATATAGTTTACTACAGTTATCCACAATTTCGAAATCAGAAATCAAGTTATCGTGCAGTCAAGTATAAATGTCACGAGCCAGCGAGTTTTATGCCTTGACGGCTGCAAACCAGCACCCAAACCCTAAATGCCCTAGGAATGCCAAAGCCATTCCTAGACACCTGCCGACGGGGCGTGCCCCCAAGCATGGGGGAGTGGGGGCTGACCTATTAAAGTTTGGAGGTGGCCTTTTCAAAGGCTACGGTTTTAAAGCAATCTACATTAAATTTTTGGGGAGTGATCAAATGTTCAGCTATGTCGAATTTTTAGAAGTTGTCGAGTTTCATGTATCAAAAATTTCAAACACTGATCGCATGTCGCAAGCATTGACGCTTAAGATTCCACGTACCAAAACCAAATTTCACGTGCAGATCTGTAATCGTATTCGTTTACCGGATCTAAAAAAAGGCGATAAAGTCAAGTTGGTGCTTGATTTTTATACTTGCGCTAGATCAAAGATGTTGCGTTGGACTGTCAGAGATGTGATCTTACTACATGATTTATCAAATGTTAAAACAGAAATTGTCAAAAAGTCGAAAAAGTGATTCGCATTTTACTGCAGTAATAAGTGCTTCACTTTTTAAATTTGGATTATTTAAGTGAGTCGCTTTTGTCCAGGATGTAAGTGATTCACCATTCCTGATTTGAGTAGTTGGATCCAAACGCATTATATAAAAATATTGTAGAGGTGGTAAAAAGATGGGTGTAGCAATAAATAAAGATCGTAGATCAGTAACTTTAAGAATTAAACATTGGGAGTACCTAAGCGAAAAAGCAAAAGCATCAAAACAGAAACATCCGTATTGTGGCCGTTATACAATCAGCACTGAGATCGAACGATTAATAGAACAAGACATCGAGTTAAAAAAGGCGGGTTTTATCAAATGAGTGAGAAAACAAATTTTCTTGAAACCCCCGTAACTAACAGGGGGGTATACAATACAAGGCAAATCTCTCTAGCTTATGTGGCACAAGAGTTACACCTTGATCACGACTGACAGACTGTCTTACAAAATAGTATAACAAGGTAGGTAGGTTGTATGAATGATGTTTCATTAGAATTTGTTGAGCAATCTAAACGCTATATCACAATAGACTGGCTGACTGCTAGCTTCAACATTAATCTTGATGTACACGATTTTATAGGTGAAATTTTGTTTATGGAGTATCATGATTTCGAATTTGAAGTGGGTGGATTAGCGCGATCATATCGCTATGGGAACACTGCTAAATTTGGTGATATTCATATTTATTATTCTAACAATTTGGATGTTGAAAATGGCTTGAACGCTGGCTTTACAATCAATTTCAGAGGGCAAGGCTGCAGACAATTTGAAAGCTATCGCTGGTCGGATGGATCTTGGTGCTGGTACGATACAATCAAAACTTTTTTGCTGAATGATTGCAAATTTACTAGACTAGATATTGCATTAGATTTGATCAATACAAAATATACTTGGCAATTTTTGCTTGAAAAAATTTATCAGAAAACATTGATTTTTCGTGGCGACGTTCGTCGTCACAATAAGATCAACACAAAAACAGGCGAAGATTATCATGCTAGTATTTATATTGGATCTAAACCTCAACAATTAAACGTTTATGACAAAAAAGGTGAACGTTTTGATCGTGCTGGTCAAGAGTTTGATGTTGAAAATTGGATTCGTTGGGAGTTGCGTTTAAGTGGTGAAAAAGCACATTTAGCATGCATAGAACTTGAAAACGGTCGATCGTTGTCTGATTTGTTTTGTGGCGTATTAAGAGCGCATTATCGATTCGTAACTCGCACTGGTGATAAAAACTTGTCAAGACGTAATGACGCACGTTGGTGGTTAGAATTTCTGGGAAATGCAGTTGAAACAAAACTATATGTAGATAAAGACAAGCCGACCCTTAAAAAGAAAGAAAACTGGCTTGAAAAACATGGACCAGATAAGTCAGAACTCATGCTTTATTTAAAAGATTACTTTGTTTATGGATCGGCAAAAGCGTTTGATAAACTCACTAAAAGAATTCAAAGGCAAAGCTATAATCTAACTGTTGATGACTTATCAATGATCTTACAAGGTGTTTATGAAGAATGTTCGAATGCTGGTGTTATCAGCAAATATTCTAAAAATCAGATTATTGAGGAATTGCACAAAATTCAATTTAGAAAGGAATCTGAATGATCTATATGAAAATCAATGAATTGATCGATCAATATCAAAAACAAGCTGAAAAACTTGAAATCAAATTAAAACGGCTATCCGTAAAAGAATTAAAATCGTCAACCGACCAGCAACGCATAGGAATCATTCAAGGTCAATTAATGCACATTGATACAGTCATTGATGATTTGCTTGTGCTGGAGCCGCAAACGAATCAAACAAACTTCAGATTGATCATGCAAACATTAAAAAGAAGAACTTTAAACAACAATTAACGAATATTAACGAATTTGGGTTAAAAAGAGAGGTTTTTCCTTAAAAATGCAATTAAGAGGGACCCTGAAAGGATAAAAACAGACTTGTTGACGTCTTATCTTTTTTCCATGTAACTTTGTATAATATATATTATGTAAACTAAAATAAATAATTTTTCTTACTATCCCAGATTTGTTAAAAAATGCCTACATCCTCCCTCTTAGAACCACTTATTTGCCCTTAATATCGCTAAAACAATGCTACATGGGATAAAATTGTAAAAAATACATAAGAATACTTACATATATCAATCAGACTACGTGTAAGCAAATGCACGTTCAGGTCCACAGGCGACTGACGATTTCTAAGTGGTTCATGACTGAAGCTTTGCGAATAACACCCATGCCTGGGAATTTTTCTTGATCAACAGCATTTTGCAGCAATTGCAATCCAGCGGTATTTGTCGGAAATCGTTGTTCATGATCAGAAAGTTGCACCATTACTTGAAAAAATTTATCTTTCTGACTAGGCAGCTCGTCATCAGAAACCAAATGTGCGAGCTGTAAATCAGCCGTTTCATCTAAAAAAATCCAGTGAAGTGCGATACGATTTGACGGATAACTTGATTCGTAATATATTTTGCTATCGATCGAAAAGTCGCTGTATCCGTTAAATCCCAATTGATGAAAAGACTTTTTTCGTGAAGAAAAAAATTCTGTGGCATATTCTGTGTAAAATAGATTTTTCGGTAAGCGTGTGAATGGATCTTCCATAATGATTTTGGGACCTTTCACATGTGTTAACAGACGAAATTCTTTGCTCACTAATGTTGGAATATGATTCGTCGACCAATCACTTGCTAAAGCAGCCTCAGCGTGATGGATGATCCACATATCAGGCTGTGTGTCATAGGTTTCGATGGGCTGTTCAACGATTCTTGCTTTGGCTAATGGAATGGCCGCCAATGCTTGCAATCCGTCATCGGTCAAGAAATCACCTGCGCTCGGGTTGTCGATGATCAAACAAGGATGATTTTTTTGTTTAAACAAATCAATCAGTGACCAAAAAGTTTTTGATTGTTTGACTGGTTCAATGATTGGTTGGACTTGTTTTGATAGCAGATCCGCTTCTAACAATGTTTTCAATGCCAGCAAATCAAATTGTTTGCCCCGTAAATATGGATAGTACACCCGCTCACCTTCCCTCTTGTTGGCCGTGCAAAAATCGATTTTCCAATGCTTCATAGGCAATCCTTGTTGCAGCCAATTCTTCTTTTAGCGCTTCGATTGCTTGATTTTGGGTATCTTCAATGAAGCGGTCATAATAATTGACGCCTCCCCCGAACAAATCATATTCCGGTTGTCGTTTCTTCAACTCCTGGTATAAACGTTCCGTCGAAAAGACTCTTAATCCACGGGCAGTTTGCTTGGCTTTGCCAACTTCCCTAGCTTGAGCTGAAATCAAACGAAACAATAGTGCTTTTTCGGGAACTTGCAGTAGTTGCCGTTGCGGTTTCTTTTCGACACTGAAATAGCCTTTTCTGCCGCTTTCTTTGTCTATAAAAGAATGATAAACCAGTACACCGATTGCTGGAAGGATTTGGTCCTTGACCTTTTCGTAGAGTGCTTTTGGCAAGACAAAATAATTATAGTGACCAATAAAAGACAACTTTGCTTTTGACCGAAAATCTGCCAAACTGACTTTTAATTCATAACAACGCCATTCAAATTCATTTTCTGCAGTCAAACGGCAGCTTAATGTATCGACAATGCCTTGGTCATCTGGCATCACGACTTCTTCAACCACGATGTCGCTGTTCTCACGGCAATAATAATAGAGTGCTTCTTCCATTTCGATCGTTAACGGGGTTTTCATGATGACGACAGCTTCTTTCTCATTGATTCATTGATTCATTGATTCATTGATTACAGTATAAAACATACGTTCGCCTATGTGAAGTGGCTCCCTAAAATAATTATGATTTTTTATTGGTTGCTTAAACCTGCGTCAAATTGCCCTCGATTGATTCGTCGATGGACAGCCAAAACGCACCACAGCATCAACAGAAAGCCAACGCAGAGTCTCATTCCGACTAGTAGAAAACGATTAGAAAAAAATATGAAACTTTCAGGCATATCAAAAAAAGAGTCAAAATCTAAACGTGCTCTCTGAAATATCCATTGACCAATGGTTGCCGCGATACTTGTGATGAAGCCTTGCCCGATCAAAACGAATGACAATTCTTCAACCATGATTCCTAGTGATGTTTGTCCTAATAAAAGCCTTATACGTATTGATTCATGTTCTTGCCCATCGAATTGCATACGATAGATCATGTAACTATACCAGATATATGTTCCGTTCAAACCAACAGTAAACAATATCAGGATAAAGCGAAAGATTTTCAATAAAAATAGCCAACTTCCGAATGTGATATCTGGTATTTCAAGCATATTTACCTGCTCAAATCGAATCCATTGTTGAAAGGTAACCCAATCACGATTGACTAAAAACAGCTAGGGCAATCAATACACTGAAAATGATATAGCTATAAATCATTTGTCGATGACGTGTTAAGGACGTTAGTCCAAATCTGATAGGATAATACACATAAGGATAAAAAACCATAGATACCCACTCCTTTTTTATTCAGTATACTGAACTGTTAAAAAACAAACAAGTCGAAGTAGGTTTACATAATATTATTACAATCAAAAAAACACGCAAGGTGCATTTTCTTATGCGTTCTTCTTGCGTGTCATATATTTTACTTATAGATACCTCACCAAAAGTTGCAACACCTGTTGCGGGAATGCGTGTAAATCAGACAAGTCGATGAAGCGTTCTGGGCCATAGATCGATTTGATGACATCTCGATCTTGACCGATGGCAGCTGCCAAAAACAATACCCCTTGACGTTCATAGTCAGCTATCACCTGTTGAATGTCGCTCTTGGCTTTTCCCCCAGTATAATCAGGCAATGCTTTTGGTTGTCCGTCGCTGATATTCAAGACGAGTTTGGTTGTCGCTGTTTGTTGGCTGACGTGATGGGCCAAGACGCGTAACGCTGCGCCATCTCGATTGTTTTGCCGTGGTTTCATGGTCATGAGCTTCTCTGGGACAAAATCATATCCTTCGTGAAATTCCTTATAGGCATACAACGAGGTCTTTTCTCGTGCTGAAGTATCCGCTGTATCGCCGTAGATCATTAATGGGATTTGGACCTGTTGGGCAAACTCGGTCAACGCTAAGACTGCTTGTTGGGCATATTTGATGCGGTCTTCTCTGACCATAGATCCTGATTCGTCGATGCGGATCGCTACTGCCAAAGATGGTGTTTCATTAGGCGGATTCTTTTTGTCGAAGGTGCGTAAGTCTTGATAAACGACTTTACTCGCATCAAAACGTGTACCGGTATATTGGCCCTTTTGATAGGCACTTCCCTCTTCGTTTTCCAACAATTCTTTTGTTTGTTTCACCAAGGCATCAATCACAGGTCGTAAGGGTTGAATGAGCGCTTGTGCGGCCTTTCGCAGATGTAAATCTACAGCTGGTCGATGAACGATCAGCCCTTCTTTGGCATGGATCGATTCTTTTAACGCTTGGCGTGCTGTTTTTGACGCGTGGGCTTTTTCTTCTTTGTTCGTTGCCTCAAAAGCTTCAAGGGTCAATGAATGATCTGCAAGCTCCTGGTTGTCTGATTCAGTGCCGGTTGCGGCTTGCCCAGATTGACTTACCGTCTCTGCATCCTCGAATAATCCAGCCGTACCTTGCGGCGCTGCTTCTTTTTCTGAGACTGTTTCCTCAAGGGTTTCATCAGACGTTTTCTCAGGCAAGGTGTCGTTTTCTGCAGATGTAGAGGATTCTTCCTCGGTGAAAGCTGCTGTTAGCAGAACATGTCCCTCGGTCGTGATGTTTCTTTCTTGTGCTTCCTCAGCTGAAATACGGCGTCCAGCTGCTTTCTTGAAGTCTTGCAGTGGCTGTCCGTGGATCAGCAAGCGCAATTGTGCCAAAAGCCCTGAAGTATCGAGAGCTGTTTGCAATAGTTGTAATTCGTTGTTGTCGGTTGTGACTTTGTATAATACTTTTTGATGGATCGTCTGCAAAGGATCTTGTCCTCGTTTGACAGCTTTTAGCCAATAAAAATAGGAACGCATGCCAGCTGCGCCTTTAATAGCGTTCGCTTTAGCTGAGATGTCTAAGAGGCGAATGATTTCAGCCATTTTCTCTGCAACGGCTTGATTTTGGTAGCCGGTTTTGGCCATGCCGCGGTCAACCATCACACCTAAAGGCGGCAGATCCATTTTCTCTGCATGCTGCATCCGATCTCGCAAAGACTCATTCAACGGTCGATTGCCTTGGTAATTGCGATTGGTGGTAATCACAACCACACAATCTGGATGGCGTTGTACAAAACCTGTCGGAATATTCAACATGCCATTTTGTTCCAATGCTGCGTTTAGTGCCACCAACACGGAGGCATCGCGTATTACTGTTGGTTCCTGTATTTCTAATAGATAGCCTTTCTCCATTGCTCGTACAATCTCAGAAGGATAGTATTTATAACGAACGATTGGCTGGTCCTCAGCGTCCTCTATACGCTGGATCAGTTCAGCAAACTTTTCTTTCCCACGATCAGGTGTGACTGAAAAGTGCCGTTCGATCAATTGCAGGACATCATCAAAACAATCGCTTTGGTAGATGGCATCCAGCAAGTCTTTATCCTCTTCTTGATCCGTATTGATCACAGGCAGCAGCGCACCGAAGATGTCTGATTTATCCATATCGGCAAAGCAGGTGATTTTTGTATAAGGCAACTGCAGATCCGCGGACAATGCTTTGGCCAATTGGGTTTTGCCTGAACCTGCATCACCTTCTAACAAGATATTGAATAATTTCAGTTCAGGGTCATCCCAATTATCGGCAATCTCTGAGGCAATCCGCAATTCTTCAGCACTCGTCTGATGGCTGGCTGGTTTTTGCCAGATCATCATTCGTTCCAACTTGCTGAAGTCGCGCCCGGTTGTCACTGCATAGGGAAAGTCGGTTTGTTCCATATGTATCCGCTCCTTTCTTAATAACCCAAATCTTCAAGCAGCCGTTTAAGTATTTTATATCTTTCGCCGATCAATTCGCCATTTTTTTGCAAAGTATCGTAAAAAGTCAAAATATCGGGATCGATAGTAGGATTTTCTGTATCGATTTCTGCCGTCATTCGATTGCCTTGGATACCAATAATATCGATCAATGGATTTTCTGGATCATAAAATTTTTCGTGGCGATAGGCTTCTTGAAAGTATAAGCTAGACTGCGCAGTCAAAATCGCCATGTCTAAGATCCGTGTCAAAGGCATTTCTTCTGCCTCCACGGAGGAATCAGCATGTTCATGCCATATTGCGCCGATGATATCATTGGGATTTTTTTTAGGGTCTAGTCCTAAGGATAATGCTTTTGCATCTGTATGCAAGGCATTCCGACCATCGATTTGATCGTAATGTTCAACTTTTACTACAGGTTTATGTTGTTGATCTTCAGGTATTTTCACATGAACACTCCTTAACTAAATGCGTTTGATGCTACTTATCAGTATAGATATCTACTAGCGGATACTCAAGCAATACACTTACATGCAACGAGGTGTTCACTAGATAAAAAGCGTCAATCAGGTACTCGACCTGATTGACGCATGCGCTTAGGGAAAACTATAAACTTGATCCAGTCGCTTATTGTGCAGAAAGTGCAATACCGATTGCTTTTTCGCCTAAATGAGAACCAATGACTGGGCCAAAATGACCAATTTCAATGTCGGCACTTGGGTATTTGACTTGCAGCTTTTCTTTTTCTTCTTCGGCAACAGCCAAATTATTGGCATGGATCACATAGAACTTCACTGGATAAGCAATATCTGCTTCTCGCTGGCCGATAATATCTTCCGCGCGATTGAAGGCTTTTTTACTGGACCGCACTTTTTCATGAAGAACGATCTTTCCTTCATCAAATGTGAGTATCGGTTTGATTTTTAAAAGTCCGCCAATCAATGCTGCACCATTGGTCAAGCGTCCGCCACGAACCAAATTGTTCAAATCATCGACGATCAAATAGGCATAGGTGTTTTCTTTGATGATATCTAAATGAGCCAAAATATCTGTCAAGGATTGGCCTTGCTTTGAAAGATCCAACGCAGCTTCTACCATATGTCCCATAGGCATACTGGTGATTTTTGAATCGTAAGGAATGATCTCAACACCTTCGATTTCATCTTTGATGCCATATAATGTATTGATAAATCCAGAGATACCACTAGATAAGTGGATACTGATGATCGTGTCATACCCACGATCACGCAAAGAAGTATATAGATCCATCACTTCTCCTAAAACCGGTTGTGAAGTGGTGGGGAATTCTTTGCTGTTTTTTAAAAGTGCATAATATTCGTCCGCTTCGATGTCAATTCCCTCATTGTAGATTTTTCCATCTAAGATAACAGGTATCGGAATGACAAACAAATCCTCATGATTCTTGATCCGTTCCGGCAGATAAGCGGTACTGTCAGTTACAACGGCTAATTTCATTCTTTTTCCTCGTTTCAAGCTATTTCAAACGTCATTAATAATATAGCACAATTTTGCTTGCTTTCAAATGATTTTCAGAAGATTTCCCATTTCCTACTGATTGAAGAAATCAGTGATTGCTTGCTGATTTGTTGGTAAATCTACGACCAATACACTGCCTGCTGTGGCCGAATTTCCATACTGCCATGAGTCATCGACCGGAACAGTCAAACGCTCAATGCCAGCGGCTCCCCGGGCAATGGAGAAGGTATTCTTTAGTAAAAAGGTTAAAGGCAAATTGGTTGACGCATAGCCAAGGACTTTACCTGCAGCGTATGGCAGTTTGACGATCGACAAAGGATTCTTCATCTCGCTGAATATGGCATCAATCACTTGTTGTTGTCGACGGACCCGACCAAAATCGCCTTCTTCATCCATACGAAAACGCGCGTATTGCAGCAATTCTAATCCATTCATTTGCTGCTGTCCTTTTTTGATGGCGACTTCCAGATTCTTACTCATATCTTTTTCCGCATTGATCGAAACCCCTGAAGGAAATAAGGTATCGATGACTTTTTCAAATGATTGGAAATCGACCTTCGTGTAGTACTTGGTCTCGACACCAAAATTTTGAGCCAACGTTTGCCGCACGAGTTCGGCACCGCCAAAAGCGTATGCCGCATTGATTTTGTTTTCTCCATATCCAGGGATCGTCACCAATGTGTCACGCATAAACGAAACCAGCTTAGGTTGACCGCCGCCATCTAATTGCAGCACCATAATGGTATCTGCCCGACCCGTCTCCCCTTCGCGGCTGTCACTACCAATCAGTAAAATGTTATTGCTGCCGTCTGCTGATGTGACACCATTAAAGGTTTCAACGTCATCTTTTGGAATCGATGCGTCGCTTCTTGCGACCTGTTGACCAATAAAAAAGGCACCGACTGAATAAATCAATAAAAAGAGCAGTATGCGGATAACAATTCTTAAAAATGGTCTTTTCTTACGTTTTTTCTGTGCTTGTTTTTGCTTATTCTTTTGTTTTTTTGCTTGTTTTTTGGTTTCTTGATTTGTCGATTGTCCACGATTGGCTGAATCGGCGCCGCGGGCAGTGCTTTGCTTCGTATTTGACTCTCGGTTGTGTTGCTTATGGCCTTGTCTGATCTGCGTATGCGGTACGCGAGGATCAATAGACATCGACGATGAACGACGATGTGTGTTTGTTTGATCTTCAAGAGACTGATCATAGGCAGCGTCATCTTCTGGATCCTGCGCCTCTTGCGCGATGGTTCTGCGGGCAAAAATACTCTCTTTCGATGTCTGTTTCTCTTCTGCCAGTTTTTTATGTAGTTCTTTGTTTCGTTCCATCCGACTCATTGCGGTTTTCCTCCAATAAAATAGCTTTCTATCTATAAGGATACCTTACCCCTCACAGAAAGAAAGCTGTTTGTTTAAAATTTAATCTTTTTCTAGGAAAACAGACGCGCTTCACAGGTGTTTTATAGCGCCGTGACGCAACAGCTGATAGCCGTTATGTTCATAAAATGACTGCACTTGATTGGCTGCCCAGAAATTTAACGTCACATGCGCATAGCCTTTTTCTTTGGCAATGTCATCGATAGCGCGCATTAAAAAGGTACCCACACCCGATTCTTGCGCATCTGGTAAGACTGCTAATGCGGCACATTCTAACCAATGGCGTTCAAACATCATGCTGTTCTCGGCACGGTGTGCATCCTCTAAATGCATAAATCCGCACGGTGTTTCCTTCGAATAAGCAATGTAAAAAAAATGATTGGACGAAGATATTTGTTGACGAATCATTCGGTGCATCGCTTCATGATCAAAGGGTTTGAATACCTCAGGATACCATTGATGACGCACTGTTTGAATCTCTTGATAAAACCCTGTCAATGCCAACGCATCGTCAGACGCTTTAAGGATGAAAGACTGTGACATGGACTACCTCACTTTCTTTTCTTCAACTGGATAGACACCTAGCAGATGGACCCCGCTGCCTAAGAGCTGAATCTCCTCAAACGCATTGGCTATCAATTGGATTGGTTTATCCACGACCAAGTCGATCACAAAAAAATATTCCCCTAGCGTTGTTTTTGACGGTCGGGACTCGATTTTACTCAAATCGATATCACGCCAGCCAAAAGCCGCCAAAATCTTGTGTAAAATGCCCGGTTGATTGGCTGGCAATGTAACAAAAATCGTTGCTTTAGCAGCATCGTCAGAAACAGCATCCAACTGAGCTGGTCCTTGTTTCATCACCCAAAATCGGGTTTGATTGAAGGAAACATCTTGAATATCTTCCGCTTCTATCCGTAAATCATAGAAAGCAGCCGCTTCTTTAGAAGCAATTGCGGCTAACGAATCATCAGGATGATTTTTGACATAAAGCGCCGCGGTCGTTGTCGAAGCAACCGCTTCGATCACCGCATGTTGATAATAGCGATTTAGAAAGTTGGTACATTGTGCGAGTGCTTGCGGATGAGAAATGATTCTTGTGATCACTGGCGGTTGGTCTTTGCCATACTCCGCTGTCACCAACTGATGGTTGATCGGCAAGATGATCTCCTTTTCGATCGACAGTTTTTGTTCTCTGAAGAGCGTGTCGATCGTCGCATGCACAGACCCTTCCAAAGAATTTTCATTTGGCACGACGCACCGATCCACTACGCCGTCAACTAAAGCTTGGATACATAGAGGAATCGAAGGATAAGGAACCAACGTTTCATAGGCAAACGCATCTTTGGCGGCAAGATATGTGAAGGAGTTCTCCGGACCTAAATAACCAATCTGCATGCTATCCACCTACTTTTGTTATAATTTCTGCAACAATCTCCTGCGGTGCCTTATTTGTCGTTTCTACTACCAATGTGGCACTCTCTTCATAAAATGGGATCCTAGGCTGGTAGACAGCCAAAATCTCAGCTGGTGTTTTTGATAAAACCAACGGGCGGATATTTTCCGCATCTCCTTGCAATCGGCTAATCAATTCTGCTGGATCAGTCTTCAAATATACGACGCGCGGCATATTTTTCAATAGCTCTCGGTTTTCTTCTTTTAGCACAATGCCGCCACCAGTCGAAATGATCGCAGATCTTGTCAAAGTCTCTGCTAAAATACGGGTTTCGATTTCTCGAAAGGCAGGTTCACCATGGATAGCAAAGTAATCCTGGATGCTCATACCGATTTCCTCAGTGATCAAATCATCAAAATCAATCTGCGACAAGCCGGTTTCCTCAGCTAAAAGCTTGCCGACCGTCGTCTTGCCAGCACCCATAAAGCCGATCAATACAATACCATTCATTTTGCTTCACCACCTTGCGCTAAAGTTGTGACATCATCAAAGAAATGAGGGTAAGAAACTGCCACAGCTTCTGCCCGATCCAATTCAACATCTTCATCTGTTAGCAATGCAGCGATCTGCAGCATCATACCGATGCGATGATCGCCTCGACTAGAAACTTGACCACCATGCAGTTTTGTCTGTCCATGGATGATCAATCCATCGGCAGTCGGTGTGATATCCGCGCCTAACTTTTGCAATTCCTCGGCGGTGGCATCGATACGGTTGGTTTCTTTGACTTTTAATTCTTCGGCATCTTTGATCACCGTTGTGCCATGGGCTTGCGTGGCTAAGAGCGCGATGATAGGCAATTCATCGATCAAGCGGGGGATGATATCGCCAGAAATCGTGATAGCAGTTAATTGAGAAGAACGAATATCAATCGTGGCAGATTGGTTTTGTACATCTTGGTCATGGATGGACATCTCTGCGCCCATTTCTTCCAGCACCTCTAAGATACCCGTTCTCGTTGGATTGATGCCCACATTGGTCAATGTGACCTGACTCTCAGGCATGATCGCTGCAGCAGTCAAGAAGAATGCGGCTGAAGAAATATCTCCCGGAACGATCACTTCCTGTCCTTGCAGTGATTGCGGACCTATGACTGTGATCGTTTTGCCTTCTGTCGTGATTTCTCCGCCAAATTGGCGAATCATCTCCTCGGTATGATTGCGGCTGGCTTCTTTTTCGATGATCGTCGATGTACCAGCGGCTTGCAAGGCAGCAAAAATAATCGCAGATTTGACTTGGGCGCTGGCTACGGGCATCGCATAAGTGATAGGTCGCAGTGATCCATTGCCAATTACAGTGATCGGCGGAAATTCGGTGTCTTGGTCACCAGTTAGGTGTGCCCCCATTTCTCGTAAAGGCAGCATCACACGATTCATTGGCCGTCGATTCAAGGAATCATCGCCATACATCGTCGTTTCGAAAGACTGACCAGCCAAGATCCCCATCATCAGTCGAATCGTTGTACCGGAATTACCGATATCGATCGCTGATTCTGCAGCTTTCAATCCGGCAAATCCTTGTCCTTCGATAGTGATCGTTTCCCCATCATCAGAGATAGGCACCCCTAATTTCTGGAAAGCATGCAGGGTACTGTAGCAGTCCTCACCTCTTAAAAAATTGCGAACAGTGGTTGTCCCATTGGCTAAAGCACCGAACATAATACTGCGGTGAGAAATGGATTTATCAGCGGGCACAGCGATCGTGCCATTTAAATGCGTAGCTTTGACTAGTTTCATCGTATTCTCCTATTTGATCCGACATGTGTAAGTCGTTTTTTTGTTGATCAACTGTTCGGCCAACAGCAAATCGTTTTGACTTTTGAAGGAAATCTGCAAGACGCCATTGATCTCTTCGCGGCTTTCTAAAATTTTCAAGTTGATCAATGATAGCTGATGCTCCCCTAATAGTCCTGTGACTTCAGCGATCACACCTGAATAATCCGGCACATCCACATATAAATCGTAAAATGCTGGAATCGCACCGTTCTGATGAATAGGCAGCTGATCGCGGGTTTCTTTTGCTGATTCGAAAAATGCATAAATCGCCTGTTCATCTTTCGTTTGCAACCAATGGGAGACGGTGTCCATCTGCTTTTGCCAGTCAGCGATCATCGTCAGCAATGCCTGTTGATTGCTTAATAAAATATCGGTCCACATGCGGGGGTCAGACGAAGCAATTCGCGTGATATCCCGAAAACCGCCCGCAGCCAATTGTTGTGCCCGAGGATGTGCTTGGTTGAAAGCATCCGCTTGATTCACTAAACCAGAAGCAATGATATGGGGCAAATGACTAAGCATACCGGTGATTTGGTCGTGCTCTGCTGGCGTCAGTGTCACATACTTTGCCCTGGTTCCTTGAAAGAGCTTTTCCAATTCGTTGATGCGGGTCGCATCATGAGGCGTGAAAATATAATAGGCATTTTCAAACAAATCACCATTTGCGGCTTGGATACCGGATTTATGTGAGCCAGCCATTGGATGACCGCCGATAAAATCAAAAGAAAATTGTTGCGCAAATTGACTGATCTCTGATTTTGTACTGCCGGTATCTGTCACCAATACATTCGGCTTGAGAGGCAGTTGCCCTAAGCGCGCCAAATAACTTTTTGTGATTTCCACGGGTAATGCCAACAGAATGATATCTGCTTCGACAGCCCCTGCATCAAAAGAAGTTGGGACTTTTGCAACGAGGTTTGTCTGACGGGCGATCTCATTTGTTGATGGACAATGATCCCAGCCCATCAGATAGCTCTCAGGATGTTCCTTTTTTATACATAGTGCGAGGGATGCACCAATCAGTCCTAGACCTGCGATCAAAATCCGTTGCGTCATATCCCTTGTCCTCTCCTTCATTCATATTTGGTCAACGCACAGTTAATACTGTAATAAGTATGCGCGGTATTCTTTGACAGCCGCTTGTAACTCTTCGTAAGAATCACTAGGGAATTTCTCTAAGATCTCATTGGCAACAACTGTCGCAACAACACTTTCACAGACGACACTTGCTGCTGGTACGGCCGTACTATCAGAGCGTTCGACACTTGCTTTGTAAGGTTCCTTGCTGTCGATATCCACGCTTTGCAATGGTTTATACAAAGTTGGGATTGGTTTCATGACGCCCCGTACCACGATGGGTTCGCCATTGGTCATTCCACCTTCAAAGCCGCCTAAGTTATTGCTGCGTCGGGTATAGCCGGTTTCGGCATCCCACAAGATCTCGTCCATGACTTTGGAACCAGGCAGAACCCCTGCTTCGAAGCCGACCCCAAACTCAGCACCTTTAAAGGCATTGATACTGACAACAGCTTGGGCGATCTTGGCATCGAGTTTTTTATCCCATTGCACATAACTGCCTAGACCAGCTGGCACGCCGCCAACTAAGACTTCAACGACGCCACCGATGGTATCGCCATTTTTCTTGGTTTGGTCGATCAACGCCTTGATATCTGCTTCAACAGAAGGATCAAGGACGCGGACTTCGGATGCTTCTGAACGTTCGGCAATTTCTTTGACAGTCAGACCGTCAGGAATCTCCGCCTTGATCCCGCCTAGCATCGTGACATGGCCAGCGACATCTATCTCCAACTCTTTCAATAGTTTCTTAGCGATTGCGCCAATCGCTACCCGCATAGTCGTTTCTCTTGCAGAGGAGCGTTCTAGGACGTTGCGCAGATCTTGATGATGATATTTCATCCCACCAACCAAATCAGCATGACCGGGTCTTGGCCGTGCAACACGGCGTAATTTGCGGTCTTTTTCCGGCACTTCTTCAATGGACATGACTTTGGTCCAGTTTTTCCAGTCTTTATTTTCAACGATCAATGTCACAGGAGAACCCAATGTCTTGCCGTGACGAATCCCGGAAGTGATTCTGACTTGATCTTTCTCGATCAGCATGCGGCCACCTCGGCCATACCCTGTTTGTCTTCTTGCCAGTTCATGATTGATGTCTTCGGCCGTCAAGGGCAAGCCAGCGGGCAAGCCTTCAATGATTGCGGTCAATTCTGGTCCATGGGATTCTCCAGCTGTAATATAGCGCATGTTAGGTAACCTTCTTTCCTATTGTATGTAGTCTTTGATTTTTTCAGTCGGTATCGTGACGATATTCGCTTTGCCAATTTCTTCTAGCAAAATAATTTTGAGGTGACTGCCTCTGGCTTTCTTGTCATGGCTGATTGCTTCAAACAACTTCGATTGTGCCACTTCAGGTGCCGCAATAGGCAAATTGAATTTGCCTATCATCTCTATCAATTGTTCAGTTGTTCCTTTAGGAGAAAGTCCGATCTTCTCTGCATGGCGTGTGATCATCACCATACCGATCGCCACACCCTCACCATGACTCAACCCGCCGAATCCAGCTAGTTTTTCCAGTCCATGGCCAATCGTGTGCCCAAAGTTCAAGGTCAAGCGACTGCCATGATCAAAGGGATCTTCTTCCACCACATGCTGCTTGACTTTCAAGGTTTCAGTGATGACCGCTGTCGCATGGGCTATGAGATCTTCTTCATCCTTTAAATCTGCAAGTGTTTGCCAAAGAACAGGATCAGCGATCGCCGCTGATTTGATGATTTCCGCAATGCCTTCTCGTACTCTTTGGATTGGCAAAGTTGACAGCAGTGCTGGATCAATCAAGACACCTTCCGGTTGCGAAAATGTACCGACTAGATTTTTGGCAGAATCGGTATTGACGGCTGTTTTGCCGCCAATACTTGAATCTACTTGTGCCAATAAACTCGTTGGGATTTGCAAGAAATGGATTCCTCGCATATAGGTAGAGGCCACAAAACCAGCCAAATCACCGATCACACCGCCTCCTAACGCAATGATGCCATCGCTGCGGGTCATGCCGAATGTTGCCAACTGATCATAGAGCGCAGTTGCTTGCAGCAATGATTTGCTTTTCTCCCCTGCGGGTACTTCGAGTAACGTTGCATCAAAACCAAAGGTCTTCAAAGCGGACATCAAGGCTTCCCCATACAAAGGTGCGACATGGCTATCGGTGATCACCGCGACTTTTTGCGGTTGCCACAAATGACTGATCCAACTGCCAACCTCTTTGAAGGCGCCTGATTCGATGATGATATCGTATGATTGATCGTTTAAATTTATGTGTAGCATCTACCTGCACCCCGTTTGCTATATTCTTGTTTTATAGTGCTTTGATTTCTTTCATGGCTTTTTCCATAATGTTGACTTCTTGCATCATTCTCATGTATGTTTTTTCATTCAGTGATTGCGGACCATCTGACCATGCATTTGCTGGATCAGGATGGATTTCAACGATCATGCCATCTGCCCCAGCTGCGACACCTGCTCTTGCCATTGGCGGAACTAGATCCCAAATGCCTGTACCGTGACTTGGGTCAACGATGATTGGGAAGTGGCTTAGTTTCTTGATGATTGGTACCGCACTAAGGTCGAATGTATTACGTGTGGCTGTTTCGTAAGTCCGAATGCCACGTTCAATGAAGATCACTTCACTCTTGTCTTGGACAGCGATGTATTCAGCCGCATTCAACCATTCATCGATCGTACCAGAGATCCCCCGTTTCAAGCCGATTGGTTTGCCTGTTTTCCCAACAGCTGCCAACAATTTGAAGTTTTGCATGTTGCGGGCACCAATCTGTAAAATATCGCTGTATGCCGCAACCATATCGATATGGCCTTCATCCATGACTTCAGTAATGACTTTCATGCCCAATTCATCTGCAGCTTGACGAATGTATTTCAAGCCTTCTTCTTCTAACCCTTGGAAAGCGTATGGTGATGTCCGAGGTTTGAAGGCACCTCCACGTAAGATCGTTGCGCCGCCGGCTTTCGCGATGCGGGCACATTCACGGATTTGATCAAGGCCTTCGATGGAACATGGACCTGCCATAGTGACGAAGTTGCCGCCGCCGATTTTCACGCCATCAACATCTACGACAGTGTCTTGCGGATGAAATTCCCGTGAAGTCAATTTGTACGTATTCGAAATACGGATCGCGTCTTCAACGCCTTCGTAACTGCGGAAAGCCACATCTTGGATCAAACGGGTATCTCCTTTAAGGCCGATCACGACTTGTTCTTTCCCTTGATTGACTTGAACATCCAAGCCTTCTTTCTTGATTCTTGTTACAACAACATCTACTTGTTCGGCAGTTGCGCCTGGTTTCATAATTACGATCATTTTCATTTCCTACTTTCAGTTTTTATAGTTTGTAGTTGATTTTTTATAATATTTCGATCAATGCACGGACTTTCTCAACAGGCATTTCCTTGCCTGTCCATAATTCAAAGGCGGCAGCGCCTTGATAGAGCAGCATGCTCAATCCATTGGTTGTCTTTGCGCCAGCAGCCTTAGCATCTTTCAGTAATTGTGTTTCCCGAGGATTATAGATCACATCGTAGACCGCTAATGTCGGTCGTAATAGTGATGTGTCTTTTAGCGGGCTTTCTGATTCATTGGGTTTCATCCCAACTCCCGTCGCATTGACCAGTAACTGACTCTTGTTCAATGCATCCGCCAAAGCTGGATCATCTGCTAAATCTTGCAGTGTGATGTTGCAGCCGGTCTGTTGTGCGATTTCTTGTAATTTGACATCGATCACTGGATAAAATGCATCTTTTCGATTGAGTACTTGGATGTTCTTGACACCATCCAAAGCCGCTTGACTAATGATCGCTGTTGCTGCACCACCGGCACCAATCACCGTGATCGTTTCGCCGATAACCGATACATCGATCGCTGACAACGCCCGCATAAAACCAATACCATCTGTATTGTGCCCAATCAAATGACCATTGTCATTGACGATCGTGTTGATTGCGCCGATCAATGCCGCCGCTGGTGATAGTTCATCCACCAACGGTACCGCCGCCATCTTGTGGGGCATTGATAGGTTGACACCTAACATATCCAAGGTACGGATACTTTCAATGCTTGTTGCTAAGTTTTCCGGCTCAACATCGAAGGCTAGATAAACTGCATCGACGTCATTTTCTGAAAACGATAGGTTGTGCATAGCTGGTGAAATGCTGTGTCGTGCCGGCTTCGCAAATAGTGCGGCTAAACGCGTGTGCCCTGAAATCATTTGTTCCATTTGATTCATTCCCTTCAACAAAAAAAGATGTCCACCGTAAATTGTCAGAATCTACAGTGAACACCTTTAACATTACATATCAGCTGATATGCGAATATAAAAAATAGCCACTATAGATTTTACGATCTACGTGGCTGCGAATTCATTACGAAATGCCCTAGCCATCATAGATACAAACGCGTAGTTTGCATCCATGTTTTCATGAATACAAACCTATCTAAAATAGCTAAAGTAATAATTATTCAGTTGTGAGGGGTTCGTTTGCAATTGTTTTTGCACAATAGTTCGCTCCAAACTGATGTAAGATTGACCTAAGTATAGGATTTCTCGTGAAAGTTGTCAATGATTTTTTCTGTTTTTTTTCAAATATTTGCATTTCATCTAGATTAATGCTGTTAAAGCAACGTTTTTACAGGTCGTCTTCAAAGAACAATAAAAGCTCAGGCAAGCTAAGTGCCGCTTTTTCAGCTGCGGACAGATCTTTGACGATTTCTCCTTTACGCAATAAGATCAAACGATTCCCGTATTTTAATGCATCGTCCATACGGTGGGTGATCATCAAACACGTCAATTGCTGCTGCGCCACTCTGTCGGCAGTGATTTGCATCAACTGTTTGGAAGTTTTGGGATCTAGTGCTGCTGTGTGTTCATCCAAAAGCAGCAATTTCGGTGTTTGAATGGTTGCCATCAGTAAGCTCAATGCTTGTCTTTGACCTCCAGACAAATTTCCTGTTGGTGTGTCTAAATGATTTTCCAATCCATTGCCGACTTGTTGGCATAAAGCATAGAAATCTTCCCGTTGATTTTGCAACTGCCGCAATTTTAAGTTGCGCTTTTGGCCTCTTTTTTGTGCCAGCAATAGATTTTCTGCTACAGTCATCCGTGGTGCAGTGCCCATTTTGGGATCTTGAAAGACCCGCGCCAAATAGCGGGCTCTCTTCTCTTCCGATAGATTGGTAACCTCTTGCTCATCGATCGTGATCTGCCCGCTTGTAAGGGGGAGCGTACCAGAGATACAATTGAACAAGGTACTCTTCCCTGCCCCATTGCCTCCTACGACCGTGACAAACTCACCCGGTTGTAATGTCAAGTCAACTTTATTTAGTAAGACTTTCTTTTCGTGGGGACCATTGCCCACCACTTTGGTTGCTTTGCTGATCTGTAACATTACTCATCCTCCGTTTCGAACCCAGTGCGCAAATGCAAGGCTTGTTTTAATTGCGGAATCAATAGGCAGATTGTCAATACGATGGCAGAGAATATTTTCAAGTACGTCGTATCAAACCCAGCTTTGATCACAAATAAAATCAACAACTGATAGATGATACTACCGATCACGATCGCAATCAAGCGTTCCACCAAAGTTAATTCTCCATATAATACCTCACCAATGATGATCGAAGCCAATCCGATCACGATGACCCCGATGCCTTTACTGACATCTGCATAGCCATCATTTTGGGCAATCAATGCCCCTGACAACGCAATGACCCCATTGGAAACGATCAAACCCAAGATTTTCATCCGGTCGGTATTGATCCCCATTGATTTAGCCATTTCTTCATTATCGCCAGTGGCGATATAGGCTTGTCCTAGATTGGTATGGAATAAGTATAACAAGACACCGCCAATCAAAACCACCATGATCAAGCCAATGATGACTGTATCATAGTAGTTCGGCAAATTCATCTTTGTAAAAAAATCCTGGATCTTCGGCTGATTCAATAACGACAGGTTTGGGGATTGCATGACAAACAGCATCACAGAATTCAAGGCTGACATCACAAGGATCCCCGCCAAGATCACAGGTATCTTACCTTTGGTGTAAAGCAGACCCGTGACACATCCTGCACACATACCAGCCAGTACACCCAGTACAGTCGCCAAAACAGGCGAAACGCCATGGGTGATGGCTGTGACACACACGGCCCCTCCTAGAGGAAACGAGCCTTCAGTCGTCATGTCTGGAAAATTTAGAATGCGATACGTCATAAAAATACCTAAACCAAGAATGCCCCATAATAGCCCTTGGCCGATTGCTGATACGATCATATTGATTCCTCCATTATTGCGCACTGCCAGATGCCGTTAGCGACATTGGCAGTGCCTAATCCGTTACGTTACTCTGCGCTTGATGATGTGGTTGCATCATCGCTGTTGACCATTGTCGCATCCGCTTTGATGGCGTCAGGGATCGTGATACCTAAAAACGCCGCTTGTTCTTCGTTGATGATCGTTTCCCCATCACTGAATGTGTAGATTGGTGTCGTTGCTGGTTCTGATGTCCCATCTAAGATTGCAGCAACCATTTTTCCAGTTTCCACACCAATCGTAAACTGGTCTTGCCCAACAGTAGCTAGGCCCCCTTGTTCGACCATGGTGTCCACAGATGTAATGATCGGTGTTTTGGTTTTATTGGCTTCGCCGACAACAGTTTGCATCGCATTCGCAATCGTATTGTCTAATGGAATATAGATAAAGTCAACTTCTTGCGCCATGACTTGAACTGTTTGTGCAATCTCATTACTTGAAGGAACCGCATATTTTTTCGTGGTCAAACCATTCTCTTCCGCTGCTGCTTCTGCCTCAGCCACTTGATACTTCGAATTGTCTTCAGTCGACGAGTATAAGATTCCGACAGATTTGGCATCCGGCATGAGTTCTGTAGCCAATTTGATCTGTGCCGCCACAGGCGCCTTATCAGACACTCCAGTGATATTGCCGCCAGGTTCGTCCATATCAGCAACCAAGTTTGCACCAACTGGATCTGTAACCGCCCCTAATACGATTGGCACATCTTGTGTCACATTCGCTAATGCTTGTGCAGCAGGTGTCGCCACACCCACCAGCACATCCGCATTTTTGTTCAACAACTGCTGGCTCATCGTGGCCAATTTACTTTGATCTGCTTGTCCATTTTGAAACTCAATCGTTAAATTATCACCTTCTGTGTAGCCTGATTCTTTCAAGCCTTCTTTGATCCCCTTTGTGATCGCGTCTAGCGCTTCATGACTGACATACTGCAAGATTCCCACCGTTTTATCGGCTTTTTCGCTTGTCGATGTGGTTGTCGCCGCTTGGTCAGTACCGCGGCTCATCCCCAATTGATAAACCAGTGTTGCCCCCAAAAATAGTAAAATAACAATAACTGTTGCCACTAATCCCTTGTTTTTCATGTGTATTTGCTCCTTTGATTTCCAATATTTTTTATATCAGTGCATTCGGATCGTTGAGAACAAAAAAAGCAACTGCCTATGGTTGGGCAATTGCTTGTAAGCAAAAGCCGCATAGAAGCTCGTCCTATGCGGCGGATATGTCAACTACCAGCATAGATACAGCACTTTAGAAGGTTCTCTAAAAAGTTGTATCTATGGAATGAGGTCCATCAATACAACTATCTACGCCAGATTTGCCATGATTTGACTTGCAATGGAATAAATAGTTTCATGATTGTTCCTCCTTTTCCCTTGATCGATTTCTTGATTTGAACTTAGTTTAGCCTATTGATAAAAAAACGTCAATAGCCTTTTTGCAAATTGTCAGATTTTTTTATTCGTCCTCATCCAAGGAGCGAATCGTCCACATTGGCAAGCGATTCAGTTCAGGAATAAATTCAGTTTCCGGATGTTCAAATGAGTCAAATGTAAAGCGGTTCTTTTCAACCCCTTCTTCATAGAAGACAAAGGTCACTTTATTCGGATCCACTTGATACGTATCGGTAAAAAAACCAGTGTCATAAACGATCGGGTAATAATAAAACGTCCGATTCAATTCATCTTCCTGGTCAGCGATCAACTGATACACCTGGTCTAACGCTTCTCCATGTGGTTGACTGAACATGACCGAGATGGCTTTTGTCTGCTGGATAGTTTGATCCGCAGATTGATAGTGCAATGGTTGCACTTTTTCTGAAGGGAGCTGTTCAAAGGCCATGCGGTCTACCAATGATGCTTTGATTTGCTTTTGAGAAAAAAGGATAATCCCCGCAAAAACCACTGCCAATAGGATCCCAGTGCTTAAGATAATCAGCGTTTTACGTTGATTACGATAGACATCATCCACGAAATCATGCCAAATATCCGCACCTTTACGTTTCATTTCTTGAAAATAACGGGCGGCTTCTGCCATAAGTCCCCCTCCTTTGATAATATATTTATGTAAAAATTCGTCGGTTCATCTTCTGTATCATACTAACAAGATGCGACCAACACGTCAAGAAACTTCACATATTGGCCTATTTTCGGTATGATAGACAAAAAGGACAAAGGAGTAAAAATAACCAATGGCAGATAGACTGATGGATATAGCCGCACCAATCTTCAATATGATCGTGGTCTGTTTGAATTTCTTATCGATCTTCGTTTTGGTTTGGGGTGTTGTCATGGCAGGTATTGATTTTATTCGCTATGAATTAACGGAAAAAGACCGCCTAGTCGCCGCGAGAGAAAATAATTTTATCCGCAATTTTTTAGGCAGTTATGTTCTATTGGGATTAGAGATATTGATTGCTGCAGATATTATCGAAACGATCATTCATCCAACCTTTGAAGACATCGTCCGTTTGGCAGCTGTCGTGATTATACGAACAGTCATCTCCTATTTTTTGAACAAAGAAATCGAGCGGGCGCTGCAAACCACAGATCATCACTCTATGAAGAAAGACAAGTAGCCGTTGTCCATGGCTTTTGTCTTTCTTTTTCGGTATAATAAATAAGAGTTTATGTTATAAATGACAGCTTCCAAGTGACAATGGAATGCGAGAAAAGAGGAACCAATCATGTCTTTTGATGGTGTATTTACCCATTTAATGGTGTCAGAGCTTAACGATCTGTTGTGCAATGGCCGTGTCAATAAGATCCACCAACCTTATGAAAACGAGGTCGTCTTTGTGATTCGTTCCCAAGGGAAAAACCACAAACTGCTTTTATCCGCCCACCCGACCTATGCCCGTGTGCAATGTACGTCGATGACCTACCAAAATCCCGACACACCGCCTAACTTTCTGATGATGCTGCGAAAATACTTAGAAGGTGCACTCCTCGCCAAGATCGAGCAAATCGACAATGACCGTGTGATCCATTTTCATTTTAGCCGGCGGGATGAATTAGGGGATCTGCAATCACTGGTCTTGATCGTTGAATTGATGGGACGCCACAGTACGATCCTGTTAATGAACAATGCCACAGGAAAAATCGTTGATACGATCAAACATGTCGGACATTCACAAAACACCTATCGCACATTATTGCCCGGTGCAGTTTATCTCGCACCGCCAAAGCAAGCAACACTCAATCCGTTTACTGTGTCAAATACCAAAGTCTTTGATGTTTTATCCAGGATCGATGACTGGCAAGCAAAAACACTCCAGCAGCAATTTCAAGGTCTGGGTCGAGATACCGCGGATGAATTGATCCAGCGCATCACCGCCAATCCGAATGACAAATTACGCCAATGGAACCAGTTTTTCGCAACCATCACAGAGCAACCACGACCTAGTTATATCGAAACCTCTGGCAAAGAATCCTTTACCCCGATCCCTTATCACTCTTTGGTGACAGAAGAGAGCCAAGTCACAAACTTTGATTCATTGAGCGCTCTGCTGGATCATTTTTATCATGACAAAGCCGAACGAGACCGGGTAAAACAGCAAGGCGGCGAATTACTCAAAAAAATCGACAATGAGCTGAAACGCAATCAGACCAAGTTGCAAAAACGGCAACAGACCCTGCGTGATTCAGAAAATGCGGAAGCCTTTCGACAAAAAGGCGAACTATTGACCACTTTCATGGCACAAGTACCTCGAGGTGCCCAATCGGTGACACTAGACAATTACTATGAAGAAAACCGACCACTGAGCATTGATCTTGATCCAGCATTGACACCGAACCAAAATGCCCAGAAATATTTTCAGCGTTATCAAAAACTAAAAAATGCGGTCAAACTGATCCATCAGCAAATCGCTGAAACTAAAGAAGAAATCACCTATTTAGAATCTGTTCAAGCACAATTAGAAATTGCTTCTCCCGTAGATCTGACAACGATCCGTGAAGAGTTGGTGGCCCAAGGTTATGTCAAAAACCGCAGCAAACAAAGAAAAAAAGCAGCTCCCTCGCAACCTGAACGGTACCTATCAACCGATGGTACAGAGATACTTGTCGGCAAAAACAATCTGCAAAACGATCAATTGACCTTAAAGACCGCCCGCAAAACGGATTACTGGCTCCACACGAAAGACATTCCTGGTTCCCATGTGATCATACGCTCCGATAAACCAACTGAAGACACATTGTTGGAAGCCGCCGAACTTGCTGCCTATTTCTCTAAATATCGGCAGTCAGCGCAAGTCCCAGTTGACTATGTCCAAGTCAAACATATCCGTAAACCCAATGGTGCCAAACCAGGTTTTGTGATTTATGAAAATCAAAAAACACTATACGTGACACCAAGTGAAGCGATTTTGCAGTTACGCCAATAAAAACAAGACCGTCCGAAGCAGCAATCATCTGCTTCGGACGGTCTTGTTACTTGTAGCGGAAAGCCCAAAATCGACTACGGAAGAATCAGGCCTGACTTTTCCAAAAGAAAAACAATGCCCCGCCGCCGAAAATGATCCCTAACACAGCGGGTGCGACTGGTGCAAACCAGACATACAACTGACCCGCCAACAAAGGACCAATCACACGAGCCAAAGACTGCATCCCTTGACTACTCCCTAGCACCTTGCCCTGATCTTTTTGATTGACCAGTTTCGATAATGAACCATTATAAGCCGGAGCAAAAACAGCATCCCCCATTCCGTATAGAAGCAAACCTAGTACAAACAAGATCGGTGCTGCAAAGAAACCGGATAAGCAAATGAAGCAATAACCACTGACCTCGCCTATGATCCCCCAGCGAAGAATCGCTGGCTCACGCATTTGTTTCAGCAGCCACGGCATCAAAAAACTTTGTGCCAAAATATCTTGAATCCCAAGGATCGAGAACATCAAGCCGATCAGCGTTGGCGACCAAGCAAAGGAATCGATGGTAAATTGCGAAAAAACAGCTTGTAAGCCACCTGCAGGAAGCCATAGAAGAAACGCAGTGAACACAATGCGTCTAATCCCGGTATCTGTAAATATATAGCGAAACTGCCGAATTGGATTGATTGCCTTCAAACTGGCTTTCCTGCGGGAAGATTTCGGCAGACTCTCAGGCAAGCAAAGCCAAGCATATACACCATTGACGATCGACACCAACGCACCGACAAACATCGGTACCGCATAACCGAAATGTGCCAAACCACCGCCAATGACCGGGCCTAGCGCTGTACCGGCCCCTGCTACTGCACTCATCCAGCCAAAATATTTTGTCCGCTGGTCAGGTGCTGTACTGTCTGAAAAATAAGCATATAATGTGCTGATACTGCCACCAGTGATCCCTTCAATGACACGGCTCAAAAAGAAGACCCACAATGCCCCGCCAATGCCAAATAAGAGATACCCAAGTCCGCCGCCAAATAAGCAAAGAATCAAAATCGGCCGTCTGCCTACTTGATCACTGAACGCCCCCAAAACCGGAGCAGCCAGAAAGACACAGGCCGCATACACAGCCGTCAATGCACTAATGACAAACGCTTGCTGACTGGAATCGCGAACATAAGGCGCCACTAAAAAAGGCGTTACCGGTGCGATGATCGTAAATCCGATCCCACACAGAAAAACCGAAATCAAGCCTAGCGTCAAAGCGTGTGGTGAGAGTTGTTGATTGTTTGTAATAAGAATCAGTCCTTTATATTTAATGTTTCCTAGGAAACAAATGTATCATACAGCAATATTGTTTCCTAGTCAACAATAAAAAGCACACTTCTACGAAAGAAGTGCGCCCCTGACATCATTTTACAATAAGAAATCCCAGTCCAATTAGACGAATACAAACAACATCCCAGAACAAAGCGTGCCAATCAAGAAAATCCTGATACTGCCCTCGCCGCCTTCTGGCAACTCGAATTTGATGATATTCATCAATAAAGCCCCAGTGATGATCGCTTCAACCGACACCATCACAAAATAAGGCAAAACCATGAACATCGAGAACGCAGCACCAGTGGCAATCGAACCCACCAGCAGAAAGCGCCCGATCTGAGTAAAGCGTGCCCCATGATGATGAAATAAAAGCCAGTCATTCATTAAAAAATGCAACCCAAAGGCCACAAAATAGGTCAACACATAAAAAGGCGCTTCTAAAATATTCGCAATCACCAAATAGCCAATCATTACATTGTACATCATATGGAAAGAAATATCTGACCAAAAATAGGCCTTTTCTGCAGAAGCAAGATCCTTCTTAGCCAATATACTGAAACTGCGTTCATCAATTTTGTAGGCGATGTAACTCAGCACTAGCCCTAGCAATACCAAGGCATAGATGCCATGAGTATAAAGAATTCCTGAAGACCAGCCAAATTCATCGATCAATACCGCTTGAAAGTAGGCCAGATGCGGCAAAAGATGAATGATCGCATAGGCAACACCTACACCAGCCGCGAAAGAATGAAAGGCCTGAACATCTCCTTTCTTGTTTAATAGAAAAATAGATGTCAAATGGATCAAGATAAAACCTATGATCACCAAAAAATTGATGAACATCTCTGAACTCGTGAACATAATAACTCCTTTTCAAACAAAGCACTCAAATGATCAACTAAATATAAATAACGAACGTTACGTTTTTTTCGAAAAAGCACTAAGCTAACGAAACATTAACTAGCAGATCTCAAGACAATAAAGACATTCTAACACGCCTGGTTTTAATTAACAATATACGTCATATGAATAAATAATTGAAGATTCTAGACGAAAAAACAGTTAAGTCTTCACTTAACTGTCGGTGGTTGGTGGTTTGATTGTTGATCGAGATGATCGCTATAGCGTGCTAAAAAGTCTAACAACGCCGTCTTTTGCTGCGCATCCATCGTGGCGAAAATCGGTTGGTCGCGTTCTCGGAATACTTGATGCAAATCACGATGGATCTCATACACCGATTGGCCTTCTTCCGTCAAAGCAAATAAGATCTCTTTTTTGTTTTCAGGTGATTGATAGCGGGTGATAACAGCTTTCTTCAATAGTTTTTGCGTCAGTTTGGTGACAGCACTGCGGGTCAAGAACAAGGATTCCGCCAGTTGGGTCACATTCGGATGCGGCAGGTCATGGATCGCTTCTATCAAATGGACTTCAGTTGACGTATAGCCCGCCAACGCAGTTTCCATTTCCTGTTTGTTCAATGCAGCCATTTTGTTGTAGACATCGCGAAAGCCGCGTATGATTTTTTCTTCATCAGTATAGGGCATCCTCTTGCAGCTCCTTCATTTTTTAATATTATAAGCTGAATGAAGGGAGATTTCAATTGCAAGCTGATTGATCAATACGCCTACAATTGCTGCACGCTGCTGTTGACCACGAGAAAGCTGATTTGAGAATTATTTCTTTAGTTGATCTTGAAAAATCAAAGATAAACACAGTTCCTATGCTTCATGTGCGATTCAATTTTTGTGAAAACTAACATTTAACCCAAAAATCGACAAGTTGCATTCTATACGTTCAATGGATACAGAAACAAATAGGGCTAATCAACCAGTCTTAGATCATTATCATTCTTCAAAACAATCTTATGATCCTTAGGAATGTTGTCTCTGAAATAATACAACACGTTTTGATTGATTTGATAGTTCAAAAAGACGATTCTTCTTTTATCATCCAATTCTTTAGGGTTCAGGTTCTCCACAACAAAATCAAACCGTACAATCTCATCAAAATAAATTCGAATACTGTCTCCTATATTTATATCGATTGAATCTAATAGAACTAAGGTAATATCAGTCACTTCTACATCCAAATAAAGTTGAGCGGTATTCTTTTCAATAATCTTCCCAATAATTCTTTCTGGCGGTATGGTATCAACTAAATAATTCACCTCTCTTTTCTCCTTCCCACAAGAAAAAAGTATCAATAAAAAGGGAATTAAGCTTATTAGCCCACGTCTCACGATATCATCTACTTTCATAAATCACTGTAGTTCAACTTTATCTTCATCATGCTGAAGTTAATAATCCGCAACTATAAGCCTTACTCACACTGGATCAACGCATACACTTCTCTCCTCTAACTTCCCATCCTTCATCACTATTTGCCGATCACAAGCATCAGCAATAGCTTGTTCATGGGTCACGATGATGACAGTCTTGCCTTTTTGATGTTCCCTTCTCAGGATATCCAGCACCAATTGACTATTGCGTGAATCGAGATTTCCCGTAGGTTCGTCTGCCAAAAGAATAGCTGGGTCATTGATCAATGCTCTCGCGATCGCGACACGCTGCTGCTGACCACGGGAAAGTCGATTTGGGTATTTCTTTAATTGATCGTCGATCTCCATTGCAGCACACAATGTGTCTAATTGCGCCGCTTTTTCTTTTCTGAGGTGCCGGGGCAAATAGGTGGTTGGCAGCAAGATATTTTCTTTGACAGTGTAATCAGCGATCAACCCAAAATGCTGCAAAACAAACCCAATCATTTGATTCCTCAACTGCGCTTGTTGCTTATGCGTGAGCATTTCGGCTGCTTGATCCTTGATCCGATAACTTCCACTATCACAATGATCCAGTAATCCTAAAATACGCAGCAAAGTTGTTTTGCCACTACCCGATTCACCGATGATAGCCAGCAGCTCCCCTTGTTGGCAGTGAAATGAGGGCACATCAAGCGCCGTAAAAACCGCATCTCCTGTTTGATATGTTTTCTTAATATCGGTTAAATGGATCAACCAACCTCTCCTCCTTTTCGCATCTGCAACAACTTACCTAACTTTCGTCCAGGAAAACAATGGTTGATCAAGATGGTCAAGACCGTTAGCCCATAAAAAGTAAGATAAAATAGTGTACCCCATGCTACCTGCCGACTCAGCCAGTTTTCTTTTATAAACAGCTGTTCGCTCATATAAAGCAATGCCCACGCAACAGCGAATAGCAGTAAATAATGCAGACTGATCACAGTAAAAATCTCCGCTTTAGTAGACCCCATGCCAAGATACGCAGCATATACACTTTGTCGCTTTTTAAAGCTAAAATGAACGATCATGCCTGTTTGTACCGTTGCAAAAACAAGCAATAACAGTAACAGAAACAGTTGATTTTGGTACAAAGAGCGATACATATTGATCTCAAAATCAAAAATGGATCGATCATTGCTAAAAGCAAGGTAGCTGTAACCATGTCTGGCGCCAATTTCCTTGACCGCTTCAGCAAGATCTAAATAATTGAGGGCTTCTTCCTCTTTAGCAGACAACATATAAAAAAAGCCCATAATCTGTACTGATAAATTATCGCTATCTGATTGCATTAAATCTTCCGTCAATGGGATGACGATCATCTCGTCTAGTAGGATCTCTTCTGTTCTGCCTTGCCAAAAATTCAGCAATGAATGCGCCTCAGTCAGAAAGCCTTTGACCTGATACGTCCGCTCTGCTGTCATCACTTGACCCGCTTCACTGATCCCCACAAATGATTGCAATAGAAAGTCATCGCCAATCTGATAATTTTCTCGGTAATGCGACCCCAACAGAATCCCATTTCCGCTATCAGCAAAATCACGCGCCTCAAGTTGGCGGCCGCTGGCAAGACGGAAATCAGCTTTTTCCACTAATGCTTGATTCATGATCACGATTTGTGGCTGAACCAAAGACTGGCCAAATTGATTTTCGATCGCCAATGGCCCCTCAGAATAAACGAAGGCATCAGCTTCTGCAAAAAAATCTCCTCCTTGCAAATAATAATAGACGTCATCGCCGAATAATGCTTGGCCTTCGTCGATGACTGCTAAAATATCCTTAGAAGAAATTGATTCGGCTGAAATATCCACAAAACGGATCGAGGAAGCTGATCCAAAGTTTTCCGTAAGGGCTTGTGTATGCTCAAGATATCGATCATATGCTTGGAAGAACTGGATACTGCTCATGATCACAAGGGTGGTCATCCCCACCACAGCAACTTTCAGCCAAACATGCGCCCCTATCTCGGTCAGTACATAAGTCAGTCTCCTCATTCAGCCACCTCCATAAACATTGCCGTTACACTGACTTTCCTGACGTACCAGATAGAAAGGAGGAAAAAGACGCCTAATAGTCCTGTGTACAACGCGCATACATGGAGCAATGCAAGCCAACGTTGAAAGGCTGTTAACGGTAAAAACCATGGAAACAAGCGAACTATACCGAAGTAGACTATACAGGCAGAAACAAAGGCCCACGTAGTCAAAAACAAAAATTTTTTAAAGGTATCGATCACTAGCTGAAAAGTGTGGGCACCAGCCATTTTTCGGATAGCAAATTCCAAGCGCCATAAATCAAAGCGCTGATAATAATGAATCCCCATGCACAGCAAGATGATCAAGAGTAATTGCATGAATAATTGCTGGTATTCCGATACAATATCCGCCATATTTTGCTGATTCAACCCAGCGGACAGATCATTGATCGCGCTCATATAGTCACGTTCATCGACAACAGCTAAGATAGCTTGCAATTGGTTCTGTGCTTTATCGTAATGCGCACTGCTTACCACGATCGCAGTAATATTGGATTGGTAACGTGCATCTGTCAATATCTTATCAGAGTATAAAATTAGGTTCTGATTAAATGGCGATTGAGGCAGCAACCCGGTGATAGCAAATTGGGTATCATAAATAACTAGTTGCTGATGATGGATGTCTTTGGCAATCGCTTGATAAGCATCTTTCCCCGCAATCAGATAGGGTGTTGTCTGGGCTGAGATCTCTAAATCATTGAGCTGTTGGATCGCCCCTTGTGGATAGATCGTCATTAATGAAGTTTCAGCATCATACATCGGCAAATAAAACTGAACAAAACTTGTATCATCCAGCACTTCATCCATGACGCGAATCATCTCTTCTCCATCGAATCGCAGCCCTTGGACGTCGATTTTGACAAATGATTTTTCGTAATACGTTTGATAAGCAGAAAAAAATGTCAACTGGGATTGGATCATCGTACTCATCAAGAATAAAAGCAGAAAGCTAACGGTAATGATCGCTCCAGGCAATAGTTGTTGTTTCAATCTTTTCATAATGATCCTTTCAATTCGTGCGCACTATTCGACTTGGTTTAGCATCAAGTAAACTTCCATTTTGTAAGGCAGGTGTTGACCAAAAGGATATTTGAAAACAGCCAACCATTTGGTCAGATTGGTTTCTCTATCATAAACTGGTATTTCTGTATAGATCTCCCAAAGATCCAGTGGCAGTTGGTCAGTGACAGATGTCGCCTCATACTGAAATTCCTTGTTGGATTGATTTCCTTCTAACATGATATACAATGGAATGGCGTAAAAGCCTTCTGCTTCAGCAAGGAACTTGTACTTGTACTTGTCATAGTAGCCTAATCCATCATCACTATGATAGGATTCGTTTTCTTCTTCTATCCCTATCCCATAGGCGAATTGTTCATAAAAAGCACTAGATTGGATAACATCCCCCGATAAACCATCACTAGATAACTGAGATACATAGGCATATTCTTTATTTTTAAGATAGATTTTCAATGTATTACGCACATATTCATCCACTGACATGAAACCATTGTTGACTTCTGAGTCGATTGCAGTGAATAGTTCGTCTTGAGATAGCATTTCGGATTTTTGACTTTGATTGATATTAGCAATGAGAAAATAAGCACTGAATAAGATAACTGTAAAAAAAATAATATAGGGAAAATATTTTTTCATAAAATACTCCTTATAAATCTAAAATTCTATAATCAAAAAATCTTTTTATTATATAAGAGAAACAAGAAGGCAATTTCCAATTTTCAATTATAGAAAACTGAAATTACCTTCTACCTACTTCACTCTTTTTTCAAGATATGATTATTTACTCTCACTTCCATATGAATTAGATAAAGATTTATTACCACTTGCTCGAGCACTTAATAATCCTGTAGATTTCCAAGCAGAATAATTTTTAGTGGTTCCAACCTGTGCAAAAACTCTTTCTGTTTTTCCTATACTTGGATAAGCAGTATATACGACAGTTCTTGTATTGCCAGTGACTGTATTTGATGGCACACCAGCGGTTATTCCATTGACTATACTTACTCCTCCAGTAATTAAAACAATTGACAACAGCACGCTTCCTACAATCTTTTTCATTCACAATTCCTCCAAAACTATATTTTTAACACAGAAAAACTGTATTAAATACTTTAAGAAAAATCTAAAAAATTTATATTTTCTGAAAATTAGCAAGGTAAAAATCTACTTTGGTTAATCATTACACCATTTATTTTATCATAATTACGTATTAAAACAACAGTTTTTTTGTATATATGACGATTTATTCGCGTTTCATAAAAATAAAATTCACATTTTGTCCTCTACACAAAATAACCAACTAGATTGATAGTCTAGCTGGTTTTATGTCATTATTTTAGATTTACTTACCGATTATTATTTTTAACACACCATATTTGAATCTCAATAGAAATAAATCGGTCGTTCTTTGCGGTCTTGCAAAGGCCGGTTGTTGTTTTCCAAGACTTCTTCCCGGAATTCTTGAATAAACTTGCGGCTCATCTCTCCCACCCAGTCAAAAACGAACCAGTTGATTGGTCCTTTGGTTGGTGGTGTGGTCAATGACCCCACATAATGAAAATGGTGGGTCCGTTCTGGCAAGAACATGCTCGGATCGAACCATTGGACATGGTTTTCGAAATCCCAAATACTGTCATCTTGTGCATTGCAGATCCAGTTCAGTTTATCCGTCAGACGGAATAAGATACCAACAACCAAGTTCTGCCCTGCTTCATTCATATGCACCAAATGAAATTCAAGTTCTTGTTGCTCGTCATCGATGATATGTTCTGAAGGCATGTGGAAGTGAATATCCGTCAAATGGTAATCGACCCCTTGGAATGTCACATAACTTTCTTTATCGTAGGGAACAAAGTGGATCGTATTTTTAAATTCTTTCTCGGTAAATTGCTCACGGGTATAATGGAAGGTCAGATCTTGATCGATTGGTTCTTCGGTTTCGTCATGGACCAATGCGATTGGGGATTGCAACGGGAACTCCGCGCCTTCTGCATACCAGTCACACAATGTATGCCAATGTTCAGGTCCATTATCGCCTGAATAACTCCAGGGCACATCCATATTTCTTTTCAAACAAACAGCCTCCTATATTAAGCGAATAGTCATTGTAAAGTTTACGCTAAGAAAACTTTCTCCCCATGCTATCAGAAAATAAATAAAATGAAAACGAATATGCTTACAGCTGACTGTAAGCTATTCGTTATTCGTTTCATGAAGAATGATTTAGTCGTTGGCCTTCCATGTTGCTGGTGACTGGCGCCACTCTTTCAACAAGGTCACATCATCTGCTTGAATCTTACCTGTTTCTAATGCCACATCGATCAAAGTAGTATAATTTGTCAACGTGACAAAAGGCAATCCTGCTTCGGCAAAGTTCGCTGCCACTTGTGGCAATTCATAAGTGAAAATAGCCGCAACACCCAACACATCTGCCCCTTCTCTCTTCGCCGCACTGCAAGCTTCAAGCACACTGCCCCCTGTGGAAAGAAGGTCTTCGATCACGACCATTTTTTGATTGGGGGTGATTCGTCCTTCGATTTGATTGCCTTTGCCATGGGCTTTGGCTTGACTGCGAATGTAAACCATTGGTAAATCAAGCAATTCAGCTACCCATGCTGCATGAGGAATGCCCGCTGTTGCGGTACCGGCGATGACTTCAACATCAGGAAACGTCGTTTTGATGTTCTCAGCTAGTCCTTGTGCGATGGCGCGTCTGACTTGCGGATAACTCATCGTGATACGGTTGTCACAGTAGATTGGACTTTTGATGCCGCTAGCCCAAGTGAAGGGCGCGTTTGGCTGTAGAAAGATGGCCTCGATGGCTAATAGATCTTTGGCGATTTGTTTGGCTTGTGTATGCATTATTGTTCCTCCCATGCTTCTTTGATTGCAAGATAACGTTCATATGGAGCTGCCGCTTGCGTGATTGGCCGACCGACAACGATCATCGTAGCGCCAGCTTTGCGGGCATTTTGCGGTGTCATCACCCGTTTTTGATCACCAATGGCACTGCCGGCTGGTCGGATCCCGGGTGTCAAGCGAATAAAATTCTCACTCGTGTGTTCTTTGATTATCTTTGCTTCATGTGCTGAGCAGACCACCCCTTGCAGACCAGCAGTTTGCGCACATTTGGCATAATGTAAGACACTATCTTGCAAAGAAGTCAAAATTTGCTGATCTCGGTGCATTTGTGCTTCGCTGGTGGAAGTCAATTGTGTCACTGCAATCAAATCTGGCACCCGTTCACCAGCTGGTGTGCCTTTGTGTAATCCAGCTAGCCCCGCCTCCATCATGTCGATACCACCGGCGGCATGGACATTGGTCAATGAAACCCCCAGACCAGCCAAACGAGCCATCCCTCTTTCGACGGTGTTAGGTATATCATGCAACTTCAAATCAAGAAAGACATCATGGCCTTGATCCTTCAACCAAGCAACGATTGCCGGCCCTTCTTGATAAAAAATTTCCATGCCGACTTTTACAAATAAGGATTCATGCTGCGGAAAATGGGTGAAGAACGCCTCGATTTCTTGTTTGTTTGGAAAATCTAATGCAATGATTGGTCGTTGATTCATTGATCAAGCTCCTCTCTGACGTCTTTGATGAGTTGTTCCAAGGAAGATATACCGAGTTCTGCCATCCTCAAGGGTAAAGCGTCGATCAGTTTTGGACAAATATAAGGATCGGTGAAATTTGCGGTTCCCACTGCCACGGCTTGCGCACCGGCTAGAAACATTTCCAGTACATCATCCACGGTCATCACACCACCCATGCCAATGATTGGTAAACGCGAAACTTGTGCGACTTGCCGAATCAGACGTATTGCTACTGGTTTGATCGCCGGTCCCGACAAGCCACCAGTTTGATTGGCAAGAATTGGTTTTCTGGTTTTCAGATCGATCCGCATCCCCAATAAGGTATTGATCATCGTGAACCCGTCCGCCCCGCCTGCTTCGATCGCGCGAGCAATCGGCACGATGTCAGTCACATTCGGTGACAATTTGACATAGATTGGTACCTGCGACACTTCTTTGACGGCTTCTGTCAAGGCACCAGCAGTTGCTGGATCGGTACCAAAAGCGATGCCGCCATGTTTGACATTGGGACAAGACACATTCAGTTCGATCGCTTTGACATTCGGCGCTTGGCTGATCTCTTTACAAACAAGCACATAGTCTTCGACTGTTGAACCCGCCACATTGGCAATGATCGGCAATGCGGGGTGCTTAGCGGCTAAATCCGGTAAAATTTGCCCCAAGACGGCATCCAGACCGGGATTTTGCAGACCAATGGCGTTCAGCATACCACTGGGGGTTTCGGCAACCCGCGGCGTTGGATTGCCAAAACGGGCTTCAGGCGTCGTGGCTTTGATCATCACAGCACCAAGTTGACTGATATCATAGTATTTGTCATATTCTGCCCCAAAACCAAAGCAGCCGCTCGCAGGCATGATCGGATTCGCTAAATCTAATCCGGGTAGTTTCACTTGTAAAACCATCTCTAGATAACCACCTTTCTCGCTTGAAAGACAGGCCCTTCATCACAGACCTTGACGCTTTTGACACCCGTTTCATCCTCTTTCGTGTGACAAACACAAGCGTAACAAGCCCCCATCCCGCAAGCCATGCGGGCTTCCATCGAAAGTTGCACATCATCAAGCGCTTCATAGAGTTGGGCAACTGTTTTCAATAAACCGTTGTTGCCGCATGCAAAGACAGCTGCAGGCGTTTGGGCTGCAGCCATCAATACATTTCCGACATTTCCTTTTACACCATAACTGCCATCATCTGTAGCGATCCGCGTATCACCTAAAGCTTTAAATTCTGCCTCGTAATACATAACATCTTTACTGGCAAATCCAAGGAAATGGATGACGTTGATCTGACGTTGGCGCAACTGTTTGGATAGTTCATAGAGGGGTGGTACACCAATCCCGCCCCCCACGACGAACGCTGTTTCGCCGGGGGTCAAATGATGAAATTGAAAACCATTGCCTAACGGACCCATCACATCTAGCAAATCTCCCGTTGTCAAATGTGAGAAAATCTCAGTGCCTTCTCCTTCGACCCGGTAAATGATCCGGCATTCTTTTTTTGCTAAATCTACATGATTGATACTTATCGGCCGCCGTAAGAGAAAAGCCTGTTGCGGCACCCTAAGATGGAGAAATTGACCAGGGGTGGTCATTTGACTGACCAATTCCCCTTTTAGCGTCATTTCAAAAATCCTCGGCGCCAGTTGCCGTTGTCTTACGATTGTCATGTCTTCTTGTTTCATCCGTCGTCAAACCCCTATCCGTTATATTGCTTTTGTAGAAAAACTCCGAGACTCCATCACTTTCAAAATCGCATCCGCTGTATCGAGGGATGTAAATAGTGGCACGCCATGTTCCACTGCTTCTCGACGAATGATAAAGCCATCTTCCGTCGTGTTGCGTCGATCTTTGTCCATCGTATTGACTACGACTTGCGTGGTGCCGTTTCTGATCAAATCTACCACATTTTCTGCAGCGGCCGTATCTGAGATTTTAGCGACGCGCGTGACTGGCAGTCCTTGCGCTTCAAAGTAATCCGCCGTGCCGTTTGTAGCTAGTAAAGTAAAGCCAACCTCGAAGAATCTGGCCGCTAAAGCTGCTGCTTCTTCCTTGCTTTCATCAGAAACTGTAAAGAGTGCTCTGCCAAATTCAGGGATATGCAAGCCGGATGCTTCAAAGGCTTTATACAGTGCTTTTGCCAAATTCTTGTCCGAACCCATGACTTCCCCTGTCGATTTCATTTCAGGTCCTAAGTAGGTATCGACTTTTAAAAGTTTTGTAAAGGAGAAGACCGGCGCTTTGATATGCACCGCATTCGGTGTTGGATAGAGCCCATCGTGGTAGCCAAGTGCAGTGATCTTATCACCTAAAATCGCTTTAGTGGCAATTTGCGCCATTGGGATTTCCGTGACTTTACTTAAAAATGGCACCGTACGACTTGCACGAGGATTGACTTCGATCACATAGACCTGATTTTCGTGGATCACGAATTGAATGTTCATCATACCGATACAGTTCATACCGATTGCCAAGCGTTTGGTATAATCCTCGATCGTTGCGATGATGTCATCTGAAAGATTTTGCGGCGGATAAACGGCCATCGAATCTCCGGAATGGACCCCAGCGCGCTCGATATGTTCCATGATCCCGGGAATCAACACTGTTTCTCCATCGCAGATCGCATCTACTTCACACTCTTTCCCAACCAAATACCGATCGACTAGAACTGGATGCTCTGGAGAAGCTTTGACTGCATGGCGCATATAATCTTGTAGATCTGCCTGGTTTTCGACGATTTCCATTGCCCGTCCACCCAAGACATAGCTTGGACGCACCAGTACAGGATAACCGATTGTTTGTGCAATGGCGATCGCTTCTTGTTCATTCGTTGCGGTATCTCCTGGCGGTTGTGGAATGGCCAATTTTTGTAATGCTTGTTCAAATAGATCGCGGTTTTCAGCACGATCTAGATCCTCAATGCTGGTCCCTAAGATTTTGACTCCATGTTTGGCCAAGGGTTCTGCTAAATTGATCGCTGTTTGTCCACCAAATTGCACGATAACGCCGATCGGCTGCTCTAAGTCAATGACGTTCAAGACATCTTCCAAAGTCAAAGGCTCGAAGTATAGTTTATCGGAGATCGAAAAGTCTGTAGACACGGTTTCCGGATTGCTATTCATGATGATCGCTTCATATCCCGCCGCTTGGATTGCTTTGACTGAATGAACAGTCGCATAATCAAACTCGACCCCTTGTCCAATTCTGATTGGCCCTGAGCCTAAAACCAGCACAGATTCTTTTGCGCTGCGTTGGCTTTCATTTTCAAATTCGTAGGTGCTGTAAAAATATGGCGTTGCTGACTCGAATTCCGCTGCGCAGGTATCAACCATTTTATAAACAGGAAGCAGCTTCGCTTCATGACGTTGGGCGCGAACGGCATCTTCTGTCGTTTGCCATATGCCAGCAATCGTACGGTCAGTGAAGCCGTTTTGCTTTGCTTCTTTCAAGTGTACTAAGTCATTTTTGGCTGTTGCCAATGCTTGTTCGATTTCGAAGATATGCAGCAGTTTATCCAGGAAGAAGAGATCGATTTTGGTCATCTCATTCAAATCTTCTATCGTATAACCGCGGCGAATGGCTTCCATGACATAAAACAACCGATCATCCTGGGCTTTGATCACTTTTTCGATCAAGTCATTGTCTGACAGCTCTGCCAATTCTTTGATTTCAATATGATTGGTGCCGATTTCCAATGAACGCACTGCTTTCAGCAATGATTCTTCGATATTGCGGCCGATGGCCATGACTTCCCCAGTGGCTTTCATTTGTGTCCCTAGGCGCCGATCGCCAGTTTCGAATTTATCGAATGGCCAGCGGGGGATTTTTGCAACAACGTAATCTAACGCTGGTTCAAACTCGGCATAGGTTGTCTCCGTCACTGGATTTTTCATTTCATCTAAGGTCAATCCGACCGCGATTTTGGCTGCTAGTTTGGCAATTGGATAGCCGGTCGCTTTACTGGCCAATGCGGAGGAACGAGAGACCCGCGGATTGACTTCGATCACATAGTAATTAAAGCTATGGGGATCAAGTGCCAATTGGACGTTGCAGCCGCCTTCGATTTTCAAAGCCCGAATGATTTTCAGTGATGCATCCCGCAGCATTTGATACTCATGGTCTGACAATGTTTGGCTTGGGGCAAAGACAATCGAATCGCCAGTGTGGATCCCCACTGGATCAAAGTTTTCCATGTTGCAGACAACGATGGCATTATCGGCAGAATCTCGCATCACTTCGTATTCGATCTCTTTGAATCCAGCAATACTGCGCTCGATCAAACATTGGGTCACTGGCGATAGTTTTAAGCCGTTTTCCGCAATTTGACGCAGTTCCTCTTCATTGTTGCACATGCCGCCGCCGGTGCCGCCCAACGTAAAGGCTGGTCGCACGATGATCGGAAAGCCGATTTTTTTCGCAAAGGTCACAGCTGCTTCAACAGTCGATACGATTTCAGATTCTGGGATCGGCTGCTCAAGTTCTTCCATCAATTGTTTGAATAGGTCGCGGTCTTCTGCTTGGTCGATCGCTGATAATTTGGTACCCAAAAGCTCGATCCGCAACTCGTCTAAGATCCCTGAATTGGCCAATTCCATTGCCATATTCAGCCCTGTTTGACCGCCTAATGTTGGCAAGATTGCATCTGGCTGTTCTTTCCGAAGAATCCTTGACACAAATTCAAAGGTGATTGGTTCAATATAAACTTTATCGGCAATCTCTTTGTCAGTCATGATCGTTGCCGGATTTGAGTTGACGAGCACGACTTCATAGCCTTCTTCTCTTAGTGCCAGACACGCTTGTGTGCCGGCATAATCGAATTCTGCAGCTTGTCCAATAATGATAGGACCAGAGCCGATAACCATGATTTTCTTGATATCTGTACGTTTTGGCATATTAGTTCTGCTCCTTCCAAGCGTCGATCATTTCTAAAAATTCATCAAATAAGTGCACTGCGTCATGGGGGCCAGGTGCAGCGTCTGGGTGATATTGGACACTGAATGCTGGGTAGCGGCGATGACGTACCCCCTCGATCGTGCCATCATTGACTTCCACATGGGTGATCATCAATTTTTCTGGATCAATAGAAGATTCAGCCACCGCAAAGCCATGGTTCTGTGAGGTAAAATCGATCCGTCCTGTTGCGATTTCTCGCACCGGATGATTCAAGCCACGGTGACCAAATTTCATTTTGTACGTATCTGCCCCATTCGCTAGCGCAAACAATTGATGCCCCAAACATATGCCGAAGATCGGTACTTTTCCTTGAATGCCTTGAATCATCGTAATGGCTTCTGGCAAACTCTTGGGATCTCCTGGTCCGTTGGTCAACATCACGCCGTCTGGTGCTAGATCAAGAATCTCTTGTGCTGTCGTATTGTATGGCAAGATCGTCAAATTGCAGTTTCTTCTTGATAGCTCCCGCAAGATACTATGTTTCAATCCATAGTCGATGACTACGATGTTTTTGCCTGTGCCTGGACTTGGATATGGTTTTGATGTTGACACCTGTGCAACTTGATTGGTGGGCAGAACAGCGGCTTTCAGCTGATCGAAGGCATGATCAAACGTATCCCCCGCATCAACGATACTCGCTTTCATCGTGCCATGCTGTCGAATCTTGCGGGTCAATGCCCGAGTATCGATCCCAGCAATCCCCGGAATATTCTTGCGGGTCAAAAATTCATCTAAAGTCAACTGATTGCGCCAATTACTGGCACGGCGGGCATGTTCTTTGACTACGACCCCTTTACAAGTTGGGGCGATCGATTCGTAATCATCTCGGTTGACACCATAATTGCCCACCATTGGGTAGGTAAAGGTGATGATTTGTCCATTGAAACTTTGATCAGTGATCGTTTCTTGATACCCCGTCATACTTGTTGTGAATACAATTTCACCATAGACGTTGATGTTAGCGCCAAAGCCCTCGCCTTCAAAATACGTCCCATCTTCTAAAATCAACCATCGTTTCATCTTATCGCCCACCTTTTTGCCAAACTATGTTGCCATTTACAAATGTATAACTGGTATCGCCGTACAATGTCCACCCACCAAATGGGGTATTCACGCCTTTTGATAAAAAGTGCGCTGGATCGATCTCATAGGCGCCTTCTAAATCAAAGATGGCCAGATCAGCTGGTGCACCTACTGTCAAACGTCCCGTATCTAGGCCAAAGACATCTGCTGGTTTCACTGTCATCCAATCAATCAACTGCTGTAAGGTAAAGCGTCCTGTTTTGACGAAGTGCGTATACAGCAATTGAAACGCATACTCCGACCCTACGATACCGAATGGTGCTTTTAAAAAACTTTGCATTTTTTCTTCTAAGCCATGCGGCGCATGGTCGGTTGCGATACAATCGATCGTGCCATCTAAAAGACCTTCAATCAATGCGTGCCGATCGTCTGTACCGCGCAATGGTGGATTCATTTTCCAGAATCCTTCATCAGCAGGAATATCTTCATCCACCAACAATAAATGATGGGGTGAAACCTCAGCTGTCACATGGATTCCGGCTTTCTTGGCATCACGAATCACACGGACACTCTCTTTTGTCGACACATGACAGACATGATAATGGGCACCCGTTGCTTCAGCCAACAAGACATCTCGCGCGATCTGAGAAGCTTCCGTCACACTCAAGATACCTGGCAAGCCCAACGCGTCTGCTTTTTGACCTGCGTGCATGACACCGCCAAACAAAAGCGAATCATCCTCTGTGTGGGCGACCAACGCCAAATCATTTTCAGCAGCAGCTTTCATAGCCAGATACATGGTCCCTGCAGTTTGGACGCCGACACCATCATTTGTTAGCGCAAAAGCGCCAGCTTTCTTCATGGCTGCTGCATCCGTCAATACGTCACTGCGTAGATTCTCTGTGATTGGCGCGTATTGTAAGACGTTGATCGACGCATCTGTTTGAATTTTCTGATAAACGAGGTTTAACTTCTCTGGGGTATCTGGGACAGGATCAAGATTTGGCATGGCACAGACGGTGGTAAATCCGCCTCTGGCTGCTGCCATACTTCCTGTTTCAATCGTTTCTTTGTATTCAAATCCTGGCTCTCTGAAGTGAACATGAACATCCACCAATCCTGCTGTGATCAGTTGCTGTTTGGCATCAATGATCTGATCAAAGGCTATGTCAGAAAAGTCACTGCCAATGCCTCGAATCTTACCGTCCTCGATCCAAATCGCTGCAGGAACGCATTGATTGTCTTTTTTGATTATCTGACCATTTTTAATCAGTGTTTTCATGTTTTCTTCCTCCTTAGGTTGGTGTTTTGCTGCGATGGTTACGCTTTGCCATTCAATACGGCTTCTAAGATCGCCATGCGGATATAGACGCCATTGGCCATCTGAGTGACGATTCTAGAGCGGATACTTTCAACAAGCGCATCGGCCAGCTCGACATCCCGATTGACAGGTGCCGGATGCATGATAATCGCATGGTTCTTCATTTTCGCTGCTCTAGCCACCGTCAATCCATGATGTTTCAGATATTCCTCTTTAGAAAAACTCTCTTTGCCATCATGTCGTTCGTGCTGGACCCGCAGCATCATCATGACATCCACTTCAGTGACTAATTCATCCAAAGGCAGCCAATGGCCATAAACTTCATATTCTTCGTCATACCATTCCTTTGGTCCTGAGAAAAAGACCTGGGCCCCTAATCGTTTCAACATCTGCATATTCGATTTCGCCACTCTAGAATGGGTGATATCACCAACGATCGCTACTTTCAGATCCGAGAACTGACCGAATTCTTCATAAATGGTCATCAAGTCCAACAAACATTGGGTAGGATGCTGTCCACTGCCGTCACCGCCATTGATGATACTGCACTGGATCGTTTTACTCTGGATCAATTCATCATAGTAGTGTTCATCACCATGGCGAATGACCGCTATATCAACGCCGATTGCAGACATGGTCAAGACAGTATCATAAAGTGTTTCGCCTTTTTGGACTGAGCTAGTAGATGCGTCGAATTCAATCACTTCGATGCCCAATTTTTTTTCGGCGACATCAAAACTCTTATGGGTGCGCGTGCTATTTTCAAAGAAAAGATTGGTTGCAAAATATTGCGGTTTTTGCGGGGTCCACTTGGCCCCTTTTTTAAAGGCTTGCCCTCTTCTGATCAGTCCCATGACCTCACGATCAGATAAGGCTTCTACAGTTAAGAGATGTTTTAAGCTGATTTGTTCGGATTGGATAATCATGAATGTAATCCTCCTTTTATGCGGATGATGCTTGTCCTTCGTCTATTGTTCTTCGCTGCGAGAGGTTTCTGGTAAGACTAAGTTTAAGAAGATGCCTAAGACAGTCGCTAATGCCATGGCCGATAAAGTGAAGGTTCCGACTGTGAAGACCAGTCCACCGATACCGACAACTAAGATGACTGAAGCAATGATCAAGTTCTTCTTGCGGTCAAAATCGATGTTGTTATCGATCAAGATTTTCAAACCGCTGGCGGCTATCACACCGAAAAGCAGAAAGCTGATGCCTGAGATCACTGGCCCAGGGATGCTCAGGATCAACGCACTTAGCTTGCCGACAAATCCTAAAATAATGGCTAATGCTGCGGCGCCGCCGATGACGAACACACTGTGGACCCGCGTAATGGCTAAGACGCCAATGTTTTCCCCGTAACTCGTCACGGGTGGTCCGCCAACAAAGCCGGCAACGATCTGTGCGAAGCCATCGCCCATCAACGTCCGATTCAGACCTGGTTCTTCAAAGAAATTGCGTTTGGTCAATTTGTTCAAGACCATCAAGTGACCGATATGTTCAGTCATTGTCACAAAAGCGATTGGTGCCATTGTCGTAATGGCATTCAAGTGTAAAGTTGGTGTGTAGTTGACAAAAGGAATCTCGAAACTAGGTAAGCTGAACCAAGCAGCATCGATAATCGGCTGAACATCGACGATACCTGCTGCTAATGCGATCAGATAGCCCCCCACGATCCCTAGCAGGATCGGGATCAGTCCCAAGAAACCACGCAGGAACATGTTGAAGAAAATCGTTAAGCCTAATGTCGCTAAAGCGACCAAGATATATTTAAAGTCATAGACACTGTCATTGTACATCGCGTTTTGCGCGGCATTGGCTGCCAACCCAAGACCGATAACCATAATCACCGGTCCGACAATGATCGGCGGCAAAATTTTGTCTAACCAAGCTGCCCCCGCGCGTTTGATGATCATCGATACGATGACATAAACCAAACCTGTAGTGATGGCCCCTTGTGCAATGGCAGGATAGCCGTCTGATTTCATCAACATTTGCATCGCTGCGATGAAGGCAAAACTACTGCCAAGATAAGCTGGAATCTTCCCTTTAGTGGTGATCAGATAGACCAATGTACCTAGCCCTGAACTTACTAAGGCGATACTTGGATTGATCCCAACTAAGATAGGCACCAAAACGGTTGCCCCAAACATTGTGAATAAGTGTTGTAAACTAAGGCCTAGCCAAGGCAGGGCTTTTGGTCGATCTTTAATGTCTAAAACTGCATCCGGGTTACGAAATTCTTGCTTCTCCATCCTGTGTGTCACACTTCTTCCTAGTCGTTTTCTTTGTTGATCATAATGCGGTCTGAACCGTCTGTTTCTTCCATCTCAACGATGATTTCTTCACTTAAAGCCGTTGGGATATTCTTGCCCACGAAATCAGCTCTGATCGGCAACTCACGGTGTCCGCGGTCTACTAAGACGGCCAATGAGATTCTTCTCGGTCTGCCAATATCCATAATGGCATCCAGTGCGGCGCGGATCGTCCGTCCTGTAAATAAGACGTCATCGATCAAGATCACTTCTTTGCCGTCGATCGCAGTCGGGATGTCTGAAGAATGGATCTCTGGATCTTCTTCGGCTTTTTTGTCATCACGATAGAGCGTGATATCTAATTCTCCCACCGGCACATCGACGCCTTCCAATTGTTTCAAACGCTCTGCAATCCGTTGTGCGATGTAAATACCGCGGGTTTTGATACCTACAAGCACCAAATCCTCAATACCGCGATTTCTTTCGATGATTTCATAGGTGATCCGTGTTAAGGCACGTTTCATTGTTACTGCATCTACCACTTCTTTTGCTGTCATCTGTTTTCCTCCTCATTTTGAACATAAAAAAACTCCTACCTGCTAGAGGTAGGAGTCATGTTTTCTGATTACAGCCCAATATTAGATACTACTCTTGTTTTGGGTATGCGTCATCATCCAGTAAGGGTTCGATCTCCAACGCGGGAGTCGTCTGCTTACTCATTCCTTCTTAGCCTCACGGGACTACATTTAAAGGAGCTATTCACTTGTTAGGAATACTATACATTTCTTTAAATAAAAAATCAATCATTTTTTCGCAATTTTTTTAAAGTCTCTTCAAACAACGCAGGTAACGGTGCTTCAAAGACCATGTTTTCACCTGTTGTCGGATGCGTGAAGCCCAACAATTTGGCGTGTAAGAATTGACCATTGCCTTTCAGTGTTTTCTTTGGTCCATAGACTGGATCCCCGGCTAAGGGAAACCCAATATATTGCATGTGGACTCTGATTTGATGGGTCCTGCCAGTTTCCAATTGCAATTCCACCAATGTGAATTGATCAAAGCGTTCCAAGACGGTAAAATGCGTCACCGCAGGCTTCCCATCTTCGATCACCGCTTGCATCTTCCGATTGACCTTTGAACGACCGATCGGTGCAGTGATTGTTCCTTTCTCATGACTGATATTGCCGTGGACCAATGCGACGTATTTGCGCAATGAGGTCTTGTCTTTCAACTGTTTGGCTAACGATTCATGGGCATGGTCGTTTTTGGCCACCATCAATAGACCCGATGTATCTTTATCGATGCGGTGCACGATCCCAGGACGAACGACATCGTTGATCGTGGATAGATCATCCAGATGGTACAACAACGCATTGACCAAAGTATGGTTTGGATGCCCTGCGGACGGATGGACCACCATCCCTTGCGGCTTGTTGATGACTGCCAAGTCGCTGTCTTGATAGACGATCGTCAAAGGGATATTTTCTGGTTCTAAGGTTAATACTTCAGGTTCAGGGATTTGGATCACGAAATGATCCCCGGATTTGACCTTATAATTGGCACGAACGGCTTCTCCTTCAAGTGTCACCGCATCTTCTTTGAGCCATTGCTGGATCTGTGACCGGGTGTGGTCAGCCAATCGTTCCGACAATACTTTGTCAACCCGTCCTTTTTCTTCTTTAATGATTACTTCAAGTTTTTTTTCCATGATTTTCTCCTTACCCTTTTGCTTCGTCATCAGTTAGTGCATAAATAAAAATCAATATAACCCCACATACCAATGACATATCTGCAATGTTGAAAATTGGGAAATTGATGAAATCAAATTGGAACATATCAACGACATAGCCATGCTGCATCCGATCAATAAAGTTGCCGATCGCCCCTGCGAGAACAAATGCTAGTCCGAAGCGAAACCACAAACTGCTTTTACGGTAGCGGAACATCAAGTAGACGACGACTGCCACAGCAATGACCGTGATGATCGCAAAGAAAATCATTCTACCTTCTAAAATACTCCATGCTGCCCCTGTATTTTGCAGATAAGTCAAAGAAAAAATACCATCGATCATCGAATGGGTCTCACCCAATTGATAATTGGCCACGATCCATATTTTCAGCCATTGATCCAAACCGATCACGACTGCACTTAATAAAAAAAACACTGCTATCATCTATCTTCCACACTCTCTTCATTAAAAATATCTCTCGGCCGAATAATCCCCAATAAATTGCCATTAGGGTCTTGATTTTTGGTGATCAAGACGGCCTCAAGAAACGTATTCTTCTGGAATAATTCCTCGACTTCGCTGATGGTCGTATCTGGTGAAACAAAGCAGTAGTTCGCTCTTTTCCCATCTGCATGCAATAATTCGGCTGCCGTGCGGCCGGCAAGATCCAATGTGCCGGTTTGACTTTCTTTCGCAAACCAATAGCCTAAGATACGCAACGTGATCAAGCCTAAGAATTGCCCTTTATCATATAAAGGAAACTGCGAATAGCGTTTTTGGGCAACTGTTTTCAATAATTCCGTCAAAGGCAAATCTTTCTCGAACCCAGTCACTTTTTTGGCAAATTTAGGGACGACACGATCCGGTTGCAGCAATTCTTTCTCAATGGCGTGAATACGTTCCACCACCCATTGATTCGGCTCAGCAATCACAAAATTTTCACCAATCTTTTCATGAACGATCGCATTACGCAATTGCGCCATTTGCAATAAATCATCTTCTGCTTTTCGGATCGTTCCTTTTTGGCTCTTGGCCAAACGACGCACCATTTCCGAAAAGCCCATGTTTCGAGGATTATCTAATGCATCCCGCAAATATTTTTCGATCCGATTAAAACTACTTAGAAATAGATCGGCACCACTGGCCATCTTATTCAACCTCCCTAATCAAATAACCCCGCACAAGGAAATAGCGCAAACCGACGCCATATAGGACGATCAGCATAATCAACAGCGGCCAAAGCCAGCCTTGCGTATAAAATAACCCGCTCAAACCAGCAAAAACGAAGAACAGGCCATAACTGAGAAAATAAAACTGTTTTAACTGCGGATTAAGCACAATCTCAAGCTTGTCCGGCACCATCCCATGCTTCACCCTATAAGGTTGACTGCGAAGCATCATCAATTTAACCGTTAATGGTTGCGACGGATCAATCGTGACCAGTTGTGATTGGTCGTGAGAGATACTGGCAATCGGTTGTCCAACTTGGATCAATTTGATTGGACTGGCCATGGCGAAAAAGCCTGTGCGACGTTTGATTTCGATTTGCATAGCAGGTACACACTCCAATTTTTTAAGTATACTTGAAAATCTGCAAAAATAAAACAGCTTTTGTCAGACCTCTTCTGATTATAACAAGAAAAACTGAAATTTGCGCCTAAAGACGACAACGCACCAAAAATAACGACTACCATCGTGCAGACAGTAGTCGCTGTGCTTCTCTATTAAAACAGTCCCACCGCTTGTCCATCAGAAGTGACATCCATCTTCAAGGCAGCTGGTTGTTTCGGCAGGCCTGGCATGGTCATGACTGCTCCTGTCAGCGCCACGATAAAGCCAGCACCTAGTTTTGGTACAAATTCACGGATGGTGACCGTAAAATCCTTTGGTGCCCCTAGGCGTTGCGGGTCATCACTAAAGGAATATTGGGTTTTTGCCATACATAAAGGCAATTGATCCCAACCGTTTTCAGCGAAAGCCGCTATCTGACTTTTGGCTTTTGCTGAGAATTCAACGGCAGAACCGCCATAGATTTCACGTACGATCGTTTCGGCTTTTTCAACCAAAGATTGTGCATCCGAGTATAATCGTTGGTAGCGGGCAGGCGTGCTCTCAATCGTCTGGACTACAGCCTGCGCGAGTGCTTCGCCCCCTGCGCCTCCCTGCGCCCACACATCGGTTCTAGCAACTTGGACGTCTATCTCTTGACACAGGTCTTCTACCAGTAGTCTTTCCTGTTCAGTATCTTGGACAAATCCATTTAATGCCACGACCACAGGTATCTGGTATTTCCGCAGATTGCTGACATGACGAGCCAAATTGCCAAAGCCTGCTCGGATCGCGTCAAGATTCTCGCTACCTAGCGCATTGACTGCCACACCGCCATGCATTTTCAAGGCGCGGATCGTTGCAACGACGACGATGGCATCCGGCGCTTTCGACAAATTCGGTGTTTTGATATCCAAAAATTTCTCAGCCCCTAAATCGGCACCGAATCCGGCTTCCGTTACAGTATAAGCGCCTAAACGCAAAGCAGATTCTGTAGCGATCACGCTGTTGCAGCCATGCGCAATATTGGCAAATGGGCCGCCATGCACCAAGGCTGGTGTACCTTCGATCGTTTGGACAAGATTCGGTTTCAAGGCATCTTTGAGTAATAAGGCCAATGCACCTTGGACTTGAAGATTTGCTACGAAAACAGGCAGCCGGTCATACGTATACCCAATCAAAATGTGACTCAAGCGTTGTTTCAAATCATCGATACTGGTGGCCAAACATAAAATGGCCATAATTTCACTGGCGACTGTGATGTCAAATCCATCTTCTCTAGGTACACCTTGCACAGGTCCACCTAGTCCTACGATCACTTGTCGCAAGGCCCGATCATTTAAATCGACGACGCGCTTCCAACTCACTCTGCGGGGATCGATGTTTAGTTCATTCCCTTGTTGGATATGATTATCGATCAAAGCGGACAAGGCATTGTTCGCCGCAGTGATCGCGTGCATATCTCCTGTAAAGTGCAAATTGATATCTTCCATCGGCAACACTTGTGCCATGCCGCCACCGGCCGCACCGCCTTTGACACCCATCACAGGTCCCAATGAAGGTTCTCTTAATGCAATCACGGATTGCTTCCCGATCCGATTCAAGGCATCTGCAAGACCAATGGTCACGGTCGATTTGCCTTCTCCGGCAGGCGTTGGATTGATTGCCGTAACTAGGACCAATCTCCCGGTGGCTTGTTGTTTGCGTGCTTCGATCGCTGACCACTCCAGTTTGGCCTTATACTTGCCATATAAAGATACATCATCTTCAGTCAAGCCGATGGTCTGCGCAATGTCAATAATCGGTTTAAGCGTTGATTCTTGTGCTATTTCAATATCTGATTTCATTCAAACCCTCTATTCACGAACTATTTAGCATATAAATAAAGATTCGTTTGCTATATATCCATTATACTAGTTTTTCAACAGATGTGAAGCCCAAGTTTGTGCCCAATAGCAAAAAAAGCCTCTCCTTCTGCTGCAGCATCCAGAGAGCACTTTATCATTAGTCGATCGGCGGTCTTTTTTCTACCACACCTGAAACAATCGGCAATGCTGTTTTATCCGACAAATATTCCGCCAAAGCTGAAACATCCTGTTTGCGGAAAGCAGCGGTCCATTGCTCATTGCTGGTTAAAATCTTGAACATCCGTCCTTCGTTGCAGAGATGTTCGATCTCTGTATAACGGATCACTCTTTTTTTCCAAATACGGGCATAACGGATCGTGAGTTGCGTATCATCTAACGATACTTTGCGCCGCGAGCCCAAATAGACAAATAACACAAAGAACGCCAGCACCAAATTGCTTTTCCAGTAGGGTCTGGTATTCTCCAAAGCCAAAATCAAACTATAAAATAAAATGATCAAAGTCAATGACCAATAAATAATCGCTGTTGCAGCTTCTGGCTGCCAGTAAAATTTACGCTTCATATATGTTCCTCACACCATTTATTTCTTGTATACTATAAGTTAATCATAACAAAAAGGGTGAAAATATGTTAAAAATCTATCTCGATGCTTCCACAAAAGACAATCCTGGTCCTAGCGGCGGCGGCATCATGCTTGTGGGTGACCAGATATATGAACAACTGTCCTTCCCATTAGCACAAGGCAGCAACCATCAAGCTGAATTCGCCGTCATGGCCCAAGCGTTGACCTTGGTCTTAGAAAGAAAGCTGCATCAGCAAACCTGCATGTTCTTTACCGATAGTAAAATCGTGGCGCAGACCATTGATAAAGACTATACCAATAATCCCGATTTCAAAGATTATTTACAGCAGATTCGTCTTTTGCTAGATCAGTATGCTTTGGCGATCATTCAATGGATTCCCGAAAGTCAAAATAAGGGCGCCGATCATCTGGCCAGACAAGGGTTGGCCAAAGCCCTGAAATTACAAGATCGGTGAAAGCAGTCGTGAAAAGTTTTGCTTGAATCGCAGCCAATAGGATTGTTCTGCTAATAGTTCATCCGTCAGCAAAGTCGATTGCAGCATATCTTCTTCAAAAAATTGTTTCAACGTTTGCGTGACATCATGGTCATACGTAAAGGCATTGACTTCAAAGTTCAATGCATAACTGCGGATGTCTTGATTGGTGGTCCCAAATGAACAAATCGTGTCATCCATCATCACCGTCTTGGCGTGTAAGAATCCATTGTTGTACACATAGATTTTGGCGCCCCGACGATGCAAATAATTGGCATAATGCTGCGTAGCACGATAAATAAATGGATGATCTGGCATACAAGGGATCATGATGCGAACATCGACACCTGAATGGATCGCGATTTCCAGTGCGTTCATCATACTATCATCGGGAATCAAGTAAGGTGTTTGGATCCAAATGGACTCTTTGGCAGCCAAAACCATTTTGACAAAGCCGCCTTTGAGGATTTGGGTTTCTGATTCTGGTCCATCCGCCACGATTTGCATATCCACATTGCCAGAATCTTCTTTTGAAGGCAAAATAAAATAATTGTCTGCATATTCCAGCTGGTCTTCTTCTTTTTGCACAGAAGCATTCCAGTCGCGGATAAAAATCTCTTGTAAAGTAAAACTAGCGGTACCAACGATACGGGCGTGGGTATCTCGCCAGTAACCAAATTTGGCTTTTTTGCCTAAATACTGATCCCCCACATTAAAGCCGCCCGTCCAGCCGATTTGTCCATCGATAACCACGATTTTCCGATGCAAATGATAATTCAATCGGGTATTGCGGATCAAATTTTTAGATGTAATGAACGGGGCAACTTTCCCCCCCGCATCGATCAACGGTTGAAAAAACTTGCGATTGGCTTTTGGTGATCCCCATGGATCATATACCAAACGAACTTCGACCCCTTCTTTGGCTTTATCGATCAAGATCGATAAAAATTGACCACCGATCTCATCATTAAAAAAGGAGTAATACTCTACATGCACGTTATCTTTGGCTTGTTTGATATCTTCAAACAATGCCGCAAATTTCTCTTTGCCATCGGTATAAAAATCAACTTTGTTGCCTTTTGTCAACGGCGACTCATCTAAGTTTTTAAAATAGCGTTCCAATAAATGGTTGTCATCCGAATAGGGATGATCAGGGAAAGAATAGTTGTGCACTTTGATGATTTGATTGATTTCATTAATGCGGCTTTGGTGGTGTTCACTAAATTTATAAATGATTTCTCCATCGATCCCCCGACCGCAAAACAAATACAAAACGAACCCTAATCCTGGTATGAAGACCAACGTCATCATCCAGGCAAACACACTTGCTATCGAGCGTGGTTTGCGAAACACTGTAATGAAGGCTGCCACTGTATTGATGAATAGCAGTGCCACAAAAACAGTTGACACCATACTCATATCCATTCTAATCATATTTTCCTCCTACAATAGATAACTATGGTCAAAGGTGATCTCCACCACATAGTTTCCTAATTCCTCCGTCATTTTTTCCTGCATCATTTGCCGAATAGCCGCATCTGGGTAGAGTGCTTCATTCGGGATGACCAGATCAAAGTAAATCTTTTCCCCCGACACACGAAAATCATGCATTCTTAGTTGCGGATCGATCATCCGCAGCAATCTTTTGACGGCTTGTCTCAATTGGCGATAATGCGGATCATGGATCGGGACCGGATCCAAATGGCAAACAAGCTCCACTTGAAGCTGCGTGAAAAAGTCATGCTCGATTTGATCGATCACTTGATGGGCTTGATTCAAGGTCCATGTATCATCCACTTCGATATGCACACTCGCAAACCGATTTGAAGGGCCATAATTATGAACGAGCAGATCATGAAAACCCAAGATCGTCTGATAACTAGCCAACCGTTCTTCCATTTCTGTCAACTCGGCTTCGGTTGGACGACTGCCTAACAAATCATTGATAAATGTGCGAATCATTTGTATCCCATTATATAAAATATACAGCGCGATCAGCAACCCAACGTACCCATCGACCCGCCAGCCTGTCAGCCATTCCACGATTGCTGACAATAAAACAGCAACTGTCGTGATGACATCATTGATGCTGTCTTGGCCACTGGCTTGCAATGTCGCCGAATCGATTTTTTTTGACAGCGATCGGTACATCAAGCCCTGCCAGACTTTGATACCAATCGATAAGATCAAGACAACAAACAGCATAGGCGAAAGGCGAATATGTTCCGGTGTGATGATTTTATTGATTGAGGAAAGCAAGAATTGCCCCCCAACAAAGGTGATCAGCAAAGAGACTACAAACCCGCTGATGGATTCAAAACGAGCATGTCCATAAGGATGCTCACTATCTGCTGGCTTCCCCGCGATCCGAAAGCCAATCAACGTTAGCAATGAGGAAGCTGTATCGGTCAAACTGTTGATCGCATCAGCCATGATCGACACGGATCCCGCCGATAAGCCAATCAAAAACTTGCCGATAAACAACACAAGGTTCGATCCCAGGCCTAGCCAACCTGCCCGCACACCGATCGCCACACGGTCATCAGATCCGTTTTGACGATTGTCTTTCTGAATAAAATCAGCCACAAGTCGTCCCCCTCTCACCTAAAATTTCGTCTTTCTTATTTTACCCCGAAAGAAAAGATTTAAACAACTATTCCTCTCTTCATTTGAAAAAAAGTTTTTTTTTTGACTCTCAATGATAGGACCAGATAAACGTACATTTAAAAAGATAACAGAATGACCTCAATCATTCTGTTATCTTCTGACAATCGCTTTCGTCTAAATATAAATAAGGGTTGTTTTATTTTTCGGCTAACCATTCTTTGGTTTTGGTCAAGGCTTCTGCGATTCCTTCAGGATTCTTACCGCCTGCTTGCGCCATATCAGGACGGCCGCCACCACCGCCGCCAACGATTGGTGCGATCGTTTTGATCAGATCGCCAGCCTTTATGCCTTTGGCGTTAGCCGCTGCATTCACAGCTGCCAAAAGATTGACTTTGCCATCATTGGCAGTTGCTAAGACCAACACATCGGAGTAGTCTTTTTGTTTCCATTGATCGGCCAATTGACGCAGTTGGTTCATATCTTTGACATTGACTTTGGCTGTGATCACACGGACACCATTGATCTCTTCGACTTCTTTAAAGACATCTCCAGCTTGCTGATTGGCCAATTTGCTCGCCAGTGCTTCATTCTCTTTTTGCAGTTCCCGTAATTGCATGTGCAATTGTTCTGTCTTGGCAACCACTTCTTTGATTTGTGCGGACTTCACGATAGAGGCAACAGCTTTCAATTGTGCTTCCTCGTCTTGCAGCAAGCGATAGGCTTCTTCACTAGTCACCGCTTCGATCCGACGAACGCCTGCGCCGATACCAGATTCTGAAATGATCTTGAAGATACCGATATCTTCCGTATTCACAACATGGGTTCCCCCGCATAGTTCGATCGACCAATCTGCTACATTCACTACCCGAACATCATGGCCGTATTTCTCACCGAATAAAGCCATCGCGCCCATGCCTTTAGCAGTATCGATGTCGGTTTCAATGGTTACGACTGGCAAAGCGGCCCAAATCTTTTCATTGACGATTTGTTCCATTTGGCTCAGTTCTTCGGCAGTGACTTGACCAAAATGGCTAAAGTCAAAACGCAAGTGCCCAGGTGCCACTAATGAACCGGCTTGATTGGCATGATTGCCCAATACTTCTTTCAACGCTTTGTGCAGCAAGTGGGTTGCTGTGTGGTTTTTGATAATTTTATTGCGTCGGTGCTGATCGACTTGCAAGAAGTACACTGTATCGACTGTGATCGGTGCAAGGATCGTGACTGTATGAAGGAATTGACCATTCGGCGCTTTCTTCACGTCGGTGACTTCAGCAACGATTTGACCTGTTTCATCAACGATCGTTCCAGTATCTGCGACTTGACCACCCATTTCGGCGTAGAATGGCGTTTCAGCAAAAATCAATTGCGCTTCGCCTTCATTCGCCGTATCTTGCAATGCTTCCTCTTGGATCAAGACGCGCAAAGAACTTTTGACTTCTTGGGTGTCATAGCCGGCGAAACGGCTGTCGATTTTGATGTCTGTCAGCAAAGCAGATTGAACGCCCATAGATAACTCCGTTTGACGGGCAGCACGCGCGCGGGTCCGTTGTGCCTCCATTTCAGCTTCAAACCCTGCATGATCGACTTTCAATCCTTCGTCTTCTGCCACTTCTTCTGTTAATTCTACTGGGAAACCATACGTATCATATAGTTTGAAAATATCTGCCCCTTGCAATGTATCTTGATCTGCAGCTTTGACTGCAGCGATAACATCGTTCAAGATGGCTAAACCTTCATTGATGGTTTCATGGAAACGTTCCTCTTCACTGCGAACGACTTTTTCAATAAAGGCTTGTTGTGCCAATACTTCAGGATAGTAGCTTTCCATAATACCACCAACGATTGGCACCAATTTATACAAGAAAGCAGTGTCGATCCCTAATTTCTTGCCATGCATGACCGCTCGACGAAGCAAACGACGCAAGACATAGCCGCGGCCTTCATTTGATGGTAGTGCGCCATCACCAATCGCAAAAGAAAGCGCACGGATATGATCAGCGATGACTTTGAACGAGATATCCGTTGTTTTGCTATCGCCATATGCGACTTTTCCGCTCAATTGGGCAACTGCTTCAATGATTGGCATAAACAGATCCGTTTCAAAATTGGTCGGCGCATTTTGTACGATAGACACCATCCGTTCCAGACCCATCCCCGTATCAATGTTTTTGTGCGGCAGTGGTTCATAAGAACCGTCAGGCTGGTGGTTGAACTCAGAAAAGACTAAGTTCCAAATTTCTAAATAACGCTCATTTTCGCCGCCAGGATAATTTTCTGGATCATCTTCCGCTACATCATTAAACGCTTCACCACGATCATAAAAAATCTCTGAATCCGGTCCACATGGGCCCGCACCGATATCCCAGAAATTGTCTTCGATCTCAACAATATGTTCTGGAGTCAAACCGATTTCTTCCGCCCAAATGCGTTTTGCTTCCGTATCTTTCGGGTAAACAGTCACATATAATTTTTCCGGATCAAAAGCCATCCATTCAGCACCAGTTAAAAATTCCCAGGCCCAATGAATCGCTTCATTTTTGAAATAATCACCGATGGAAAAATTTCCTAGCATTTCAAACATTGTATGGTGACGGGCAGTCTTACCCACATTTTCGATGTCGTTGGTCCGAATTGATTTTTGGGCATTGGTGATACGCGGATTTTCAGGTACGACTGAACCGTCAAAATATTTCTTTAATGTTGCGACACCCGAATTGATCCATAATAATGTCGGATCATTGACAGGAACCAATGATGCACTTGGTTCGATAGAATGGCCTTTAGATTGGAAAAAATCTAAAAACAGTTTGCGTACTTCTGCACTGGATAATTGTTTCACTTTATTCTCCTACTTTCTGCTATGTTCGTTTAGGTCGTGGTGTATACTCTCTCCTGTTGGTCGCGGCGTATAGAAAAAAAGACAAAAAAACACCATTGCAAAGACAAGGACGTCAACACGCGGTACCACCCTGCTTGCAATGATGTAACTCATTACCTCTTAGACTCGCTAACACTGAGTACGCGTCAACATTGCTGTTGAAAACCGATCAAAGGGAGCCATTCAGCTGGGCACATGCTTTTCTCTCAGCAGTGAAAAACTTTCTGTGATGCAACACCAAACCAACGATATCCTTTATCATTCAAAGTATAAGGAAAGATAAGGAAAAAGTCAATCCTTAGATGCGGTCTTTTTCGATCAAAATCGCTTTACGATAGCGATAATCTTGGGGAGAAAGGACTTTTTCCGGTTGCAAAATCGTGCGTGAACGATAGTACGTAGCATAGGGCAGTGCATCCAATAATGAATGACTGCAGGTCCGCCATTGATCCATTTTCAATGATAAGCCGTCGGTCAATTCCCAGCTACTGGCTAGTCCATATGTACAACCAAACATATTGGGCTCCAACAGCTCAGAAAGCGGCAATGTCAGCCCATCATCGCAGGCTTTCTCATTGCCCCAGCGAAAAAGCCGTCTGGTAGCTCCCCCGCAGCAATATTCCCACTGATCTTCTGACAGCAGCGCGAAGCCTTCCGCAGCCAATTTTGCTTGCAGTGTTTTTTGTGACTGCTGTTGATGTGTGAACAGTAGATAATCGCCAGTCAAAGGATGCAATTCAGCATAATACTGATTATCTTCAAAGATCCCTTGAGGCAGCTCATAGCGTAAACTCTCTTCAAATGAAGACGGCAAGTGGAATTGTGTTTGCAGATCAGCGGCAAACACATTGTACTTATCGACATTGCCGCGAAACTCCGCGGTGACTGTGTTAAGGACGCCAACAAAGGTACAGCCTACTGGCAGCGCATCGCATTGGACCAGCATAGGTGAAATCACCGCCTTACGCAAAGGACTGGTAGATTCATTGACGTAGTCAGACCAATCTTGTTCAGTTTGAAAGCCATAGGTTTCTGCCAAGCGGGCCGCGCTTTCATTTGACGGCTGCCATGAAAGTCCCCAACTCGATAACGTCAATCCTTGAACACCAAGATCCCACCCTAAAATCGCTTCGGAAGTTCCCGGTATGAATACAAAGGTCTCATCATCGATCGTCATCTGAAACGTGGCGCATTTGATTCCAGCATAGGCATATTCCACCACATGCAGATCGGTAATTTCTTTTAATGGACTAACAAAATACATCAATATCTGCTGGATCAACTGATTTTTGACCTCCAACGGCAGCTTCTTCCAATTGTTCCATTGCAACGCCTCAAAAAAATCCACGTCATATCCCCTCTCATCTGCTACAATTACTATAACTAGAGTATACCACGAATGAGGAGGGATAAATATATGCTATATTTTGGCCGCAGCCCCTGGCTGACAGCGCAGGTCTATGCCTTGCGCCAGACCGTATTTGTTGAAGAACAACAGATCCCCGCGACATTAGAATTTGATGATCTTGATCAAACGTGCCCCTATTACTTATGGATAGAGAACAATCAGCCGATCGCTACTGTGCGCTACCAAATGAAAGATCCCAAGACGCTGCAGCCGGATCGTTTTTGTGTGGCTGCTGACTATCGCGGACAAGGATATGGTAAACGCTTGTTGTCTTTATTGGAAGAGCGGGGCCGGCGAGCAGGTGCTGCAAGCGCCAGCCTCTCTGCTGAAACCACCGCCAGCGGATTCTACTTGTCCTGCGGGTACCAGATCAGTTCTGCACCTTATTTAGAAGATGGAATTTCCTGTGTGACAATGACGAAACAACTAAAATAGCTTTTTGAGAAAGTTAAAGTAATGTATTATTTTGGTTTGAAAACGTTATAGGTCCCCTCCCCTTCGGTTACAGGAACTAAATTCATTTCTCCGTTTGCTAGTTTATTCATCTCTACTCCAATATTAGAAGATTTAACGATCAAAAACTCACTTGTTGACCAATAATTAAGCCATCTCATAATATAATTTCCATCTCTTTCTTTCCAAGGATGATATGGGTGACCATCATAGGTTGATGCATATGTTGGAATCATCTCGATTTCTCTGTTTGGAATGTTTGTTCGTCCTGACCACCATTCTAAAACATATCCGCCATTTCGAGCATGTAATCCAAGATAACCTGTCGAAGCATAGTCATAATTTCCATCTTTGGTTTTTTCCACCACAAAATAATTATTATTCATTTGCATATATG
>Ga0308161_1000306_pt1 | contig 89261 bp, 78 predicted proteins | sample PhyFR2_FD_201034 | JGI IMG/M metagenome (GOLD analysis project Ga0308161, IMG submission 201034) | Phyllosphere microbial communities from UC Gill Tract Community Farm, Albany, California, United States - DLSLF.R2 | ecosystem: Host-associated > Plants > Phyllosphere > Unclassified | place: USA...
GAAACAGGGCGTGTCGCGGGTACGATCACCCCGTGAGCACGCGCCGAGCGACCATCAGCGACGTCGCCCGGGCAGCGGGCGTCTCGGCGTCGACCGCGTCGGTCGTCTTCAGCGGCAAGACCCCCACGTCCGAGTCGACGCGCGCTCGCGTCCTCGCCGCGGCGGCGGAGTTGGGGTACACCGGCCCGGACCCTCGCGCCGCTTCCCTGCGACGCGGGCGGTCGGGCATCGTCGGCGTCGTCTTCGACGAACACCTCGGCACCGCGTTCCTCGACCCGGTCACCACGCACATGATGGACGGTCTCGCCGACGGCGTGTCCCGGCTGGGGGCGGCCCTGCTGCTCCTCCGCGATGACGGCGAGACGGTCAGTGAACCCTCCCTCCACACGGCACCGATCGACGCCGCCGTGCTGATCGGGTGCAGCCCGCGCATGCGCGATTCTCTCGAGATCGTGCGAGCCCGCGGCATCCCGGTCGTCGTGATCGAGGGCGACGCGGGGGAGGGGATCCCCCGCGTGCTCCTCGACAACGTCGAAGCCCAGCGCGAGGCGGCGCGGCACCTCGCCGACCTGGGGCACCGGGACGTCGTCATCGTCACGCTGCCGACGGATGCCACCCGGCACCGCGGGTGGCTCGCCGATGACGTGGAGGTCCGCGTCGACGTCACGGCCGATCGGCTCGCGGGGGCGCGGGAGATCTTCCCCGAGGCGCCCGCGCTCGCCGCGGCGATGAGCTCGATCGACGAGGGCATGATCGCGGGCCGGACGATCTTCTCCGACCCCGCGCACCGCCCGACCGCCGTGATCGCGCAGAGCGACATGATCGCCGCCGGAGTGGTCCGCGCGGCCGAGGAGGCCGGACTGCGCGTGCCGCAGGACGTCAGCGTGACCGGCTTCGACGGGGTCGTGGTCGACGGGCTCGCCCCCCACGTGCTGACGACGCTCGTCCAACCGGCGACGGCCAAGGGTCGTGCGGCGGGCGAGGCCGTCGCCGCGATGCTCGAGGACGAACCGCCCTCGGGCCTCGATCTCGCTTGCACCTTCCGCGTCGGCACGACGACCGCCGAACCGCGTACCACATGACCCTCGCCGGTACGCGGACTCTCATGCTCCGCATAGAATAAGAGGAGACACCCCGAGAGCCGAGGCCCTACGCCCGTCGACCCCGAGGAGGCCCCACCTTGTTGGTACTCCTCAGCGCGTTCGCATTCGTGCCGCTCATCCTCCCGTGGCTCGTGAGTCGCATCGGGGCTCGTGCGTTCTACGTCGCGGCCCTCCTGCCGGCTCTCGCCTTCGCTCACGCGATCGTGCTGGCCCCCACGGTGTTCTCGGGTGACATTCCCTTCGAGGAATACCCGTGGATCCCCGCGCTCGGGGTCTCGCTGTCGATGCGGATGGACGTCCTGAGTTGGCTCCTCACGCTCGTCGTGACCGGCGTCGGCGCCCTCGTGATGCTCTACTGCCGCTGGTACTTCCGCGGCAAGACGCAGGGCGTGGGGCAGTTCTCCGCTGTGCTGCTCGCTTTCGCCGGGGCGATGTACGGCCTCGTGCTCACCGACGACATCGTCGTGCTGATCATGCTGTGGGAGGTCACGAGCGTCCTCTCGTACCTGCTCATCGGGTACTACCACGGCCGTGCGGCCAGTCGCCGAGCGGCGCTGCAGGCCCTGCTCGTGACGACCCTCGGCGGGCTCGTCATGCTGATCGGTGTCGTGCTCATCGTCGTGCAGTCGGGCACCGCGAGCCTCTCGACGATCCTCGCCGATCCACCCACCGGCACGGTCGTCGACATCGCCGTGCTCCTGCTCCTCGTCGGCGCGCTGAGCAAGTCGGCGATCTTCCCCTTCCACTTCTGGCTCCCCGGCGCCATGGCGGCCCCCACCCCAGTGAGCGCGTACCTGCACGCCGCGGCGATGGTGAAGGCCGGCATCTACCTGATCGCGCGGCTCTCGCCCGCCTTCGCCGAGACGCCGTTCTGGCGACCCACGCTCATCACCCTCGGCGTCTTCACCATGCTGCTGGGCGGGTTCCAGGCGCTGCGCGAACGCGACCTCAAGCGCATCCTCGCCTTCGGCACGGTCAGCCAGCTCGGCTTCCTCACCGTCATGCTCGGCTATGGAACGAGGGATGCCGCCCTCGCCGGCGTCGCTCTCCTGCTCAGCCACGCGCTGTTCAAATCGTGCCTCTTCCTCGTCGTCGGCGTGATCGACCGGCAGCTCTCCACGCGTGACATCGGCGAGCTCTCGGGCCTCGGCCGACAGGCGCCGGTCATGGCGACCGCGTCCTTCATCGCGATCGCGTCGATGGCCGGCGTCATCCCCACTCTGGGTTTCGTCGCGAAAGAGACGGCGCTCACCGCGCTGCTGCACGAGGCCGAGGCCGGAGCCGGATGGGGCATCGTCGCCCTGGCCGGGATCGTGCTGGGCTCGGCGTTGACGGCGGCGTACGGCATCCGTTTCCTCTGGGGGGCGTATGGGACCAAGCGCGACGTCGAGACGACCGAGTGGCCCGACCCGCCGATGGGCTTCCTCGCGGCTCCCGTGCTGCTGGCCGCGGCGTCGCTCGTCCTCGGGCTCCTCGCCCCGATCGTCGACCACTGGCTCGCGCCGTACGCCGACGGTCTGCCCGAGGCCACGCCCGGTGTCGCCGCGCCGGACTATCCGTATCACCTTGCGCTCTGGCACGGTCTCGAGCCCGCGCTGTTCATCTCGCTCGGCACGCTCGCCCTGGGTGCGTTGATCTTCTGGGTCGTCCGTAGGACGCAGCTGCACAAGCGCCGACGGGTGCTCCCGTTCACCGCGAACGACCTCTACAACGGCGTGCTGCGCGGGATCGATCACTCGTCCGAGTGGGTCACGGCGCGCTTCCAGCGCGGTTCTCTGCCGTTCTACGTCGGCACGATCTTCGTCGTGCTCGTCGTCGCCGAGGGAACGGCGCTGCTCGCCTCGAAAGGGTGGCGGGCCCAGCTCGATGCGTGGCAGTCGCCCGCGCAACTGCTCGCGGCGCCCCTCATGATCGCCGCCGGCATCCTCGCGGTGCGAGCCCGCAAGCGCTACACGGGCGTGGCGCTCGTGTCGGTCACCGGTCTCGGCATGGTCGTCCTGTTCGCGACGAGCGGCGCTCCCGACCTCGCTCTCACCCAGGTGCTCATCGAGACGGTGACGCTCGTCGTGTTCGCCCTCGTCCTGCGCCGGCTCCCGGCTCGCATGGGCGAGCAGAACGCGTCCGTCGCCCCGATCGCCCGCGCCGTCCTGGGTGCCGGCGTCGGCCTCACGATGGCTCTCGTCGCGATCGTCGCGACCGGCGCCCGTCAGGACCTCCCGATCTCGCTCGAGTGGCCGCCGCTGGCGTACGAGATCGGCCACGGACGCAACGTCGTGAACGTCGCGCTCGTCGATCTGCGCGGGTGGGACACGATGGGGGAGCTGTCGGTTCTCGTTCTCGCGGCCACGGGTGTGGCATCCCTCGTCTTCATCACTGATCGCAGTGACAACCTCGCCCGTCGCTCGGGAACCGCGCGCGCCCGCGTGGGCCTCGGTCGCCGCCGCCCGCTGGTCGAGACCGAGGACGGCGTGCGGGCGCAGCGCGTCGGCGAGACGGGCGCTCCGCGCGCGTGGCTCATCTCGGGCGCCAAGGTGCAGCCCGAGAACCGGTCGATCCTGCTCGAGATCATCGTCCGGGTGCTCTTCCACTCGATCATGATCGTGTCGCTGTACCTGCTGTTCGCCGGCCACAATCTGCCCGGCGGTGGCTTCGCCGGTGGTCTCGTCGCGGGCATGGGCCTGGTCATGCGGTACATCGCCGGCGGCCGCTGGGAGCTGGGGGCCGCGGCACCCACCGACGCCGGACGCCTGCTTGGCGCCGGCATGGCGATCGCCGTGCTGTGCGCGCTCGTGCCGATGGTCTTCGGCTTCGCTCCGCTGCAGAGCTTCACGTTCGAGGGCGAGCTCCCGCTCATCGGGCACTGGGAGTTCGTCACCAGCACGATCTTCGACATCGGCGTGTACCTCGTGGTGATCGGTCTCGTGCTCGACGTGCTGCGCAGTCTCGGCGCCGAGGTCGACCGGCAGTCCCTCCACCCCGAAGACGCGGAGGCGGTGCCGTCGTGACCATCTCCCTCGTCCTCGTCATCGTCATGGCGGTGCTCTTCGCGTGCGGCGTCTACGCGATGCTCGAGCGCAGTCTGACCCGCGTGCTCATCGGCTTCCTCCTTCTCGGCAACGCGGCGAACCTGCTGCTGCTCATCGTGATGGGCGTGCCGGGAAAGGCACCGTTCTATGACGGCGAGACGGATGCCGCCGACATGTCGGACGCGCTCCCGCAGGCGCTCACGCTCACGGCGATCGTCATCACGTTCGGCATCTCCGCGTTCCTGCTCGCCCTGATTTACCGCTCGTGGCAGCTCGGTCAGGCCGACACCGTCATCGACGATGCCGACGACGTGGCTCTGCGCACACGCACGGCCGATGAGCCCGAGGACGCCATGGACGAGGAGTCCCGCTCCGACGACGAGGACGTCACCACCGACTTCGTGGGCGATGTGGCCTCGCCGATCCGTGTCCTGCACCAGGGCGATCTGTCGCAGCTCGTCGACGATGCCCCGGTCGATCGGGTGGCCGTGCGCCGCCCCGACGATGAGGACGACACCAGCGATACCCAGGATGGTGATCGCCCGTGAGCGCCCTCGTCCCCCTGCTCGTCGGCATCCCGCTCATCGGGGCCGCGATCAACCTCATCTTCGGCCGTCGCAAGAAGACGCAGATCGTGGTGTCGGTCGCCGCGCTGACCGCGGTGCTCGTGCTCGGCGCGATCCTGCTCGTCGAGGTCGACACGCACGGCCCGCTCGCCGTCGCGATCGCCGCGTGGGACATCCCCTTCGGCATCGTGCTCTATGTCGACGTGCTCGCGGCGCTCCTCGTGGTCGTGACGAGCATCGTGCTGCTCGCGGTCTTGCTCTTCTCGATCGGCCAGGGCGCGGCCGACAACGACGAGGACACCCCCGTCTCGATCTTCTACCCGGCGTACCTCATCCTCGGCGCGGGCATCTTCAACGCGTTCATCGCGGGCGACCTGTTCAACCTCTACGTCGGTTTCGAGATCCTCCTCGTCGCCTCGTACGTGCTGATCACCCTCGGCGGCACGGAGTCGCGCATCCGCACGGGCGTGGTTTACATCGTCGTCTCGCTGGTGTCGTCGATCCTGTTCCTCGCCGCGATCGCGATGGTCTACGGCGCGCTCGGCACGGTCAACATGGTGCAGATCAGCGAGCGGATGGCGCTGCTCCCGCAGGACACGCAGACGATCCTGCACCTCATGCTGCTGCTCGCGTTCGCGATCAAGGCCGCGGTGTTCCCGCTGTCGTTCTGGCTGCCCGACTCATACCCGACGGCTCCCGCTCCCGTCACGGCGGTGTTCGCGGGCCTGCTCACCAAGGTCGGCGTCTACGCGATCATCCGCACCGAGACGCAGCTGTTCGTCGACAACGACCTGAATTTCCTGCTGATGATGGTCGCGCTGTCGACGATGATCGTCGGCATCCTGGGCGCTGTCGCGCAGGCCGAGCTCAAGCGCATCCTGTCGTTCACGCTGGTAAGTCACATCGGCTACATGATCTTCGGACTGGCGATCAACACGCCCCTCGCGGTGGGCGCGACGATCTACTACATCGTCCACCACATCATCGTGCAGACGACTCTGTTCCTCGCGGTCGGCCTCATCGAGCGCCGCGCGGGCAGTACGTCGATCCTCAAGGTGAAGGGCCTCATGCGGGCCGCACCCCTGCTCGCGGTGCTTTACTTCATCCCGGCCATCAACCTGGGCGGTCTGCCGCCGTTCTCGGGCTTCATCGGCAAGTACGCGCTCTTCGACGCGGCCGCGCAGGTGGGCACGCCCGTGATGATGGTGCTGATCGTCGGCGGCATCGCGACGTCGATCCTCACGCTGTACGCCCTCATGCGGGCCTGGAACCTGTCGTTCTGGCGCGAGGACGACGACTCGACCGAGACGATGGAGCGCATCGCGTACCTCGGCAACGCGCCCGCGGCGGCGATCTCGACCGAGCGCCGCACGATCCCGAAGATCATGACGCTCGCGACGGTGGGAATGGTCGCCGTGACCGTCTCGCTGACGGTCTTCGCGGGCCCGCTGCTCGATATGTGCCTGCGGGCGGGCGTCACCATCACCGATGGCGTGAGTCTCGTGCAGCTGCAGGAACAGGCGGGTCAGCAATGAGCCCGTCGCGTCGTTCGCAGATCTCCCTCTTCCTGCACCAGCTGCCCTTCCTGGTGTGGCTCGTGGCCCTCTGGATGATGCTGTGGGGGCAGTTCACCTGGCTCGCCTTCCTCACGGGGCTCATCGCAGCGATCTTCGTCACGCGCGTCTTCCGTCTGCCGCCGGTGGAGCTGTCGGGGCGCATCAACCTCTGGTACGGCCTGATCTTCGTCGTCACCTTCCTCGGCGCCGTCATCCGTGGTTCGCTCATCGTCGCGTGGCAGGTGCTCGACCTCCGTCGGCAGCCGGGAGCCGCGATCATCGCCGTCCCGCTCCGCGTGGACGACGACGTGATCATGGCGCACACCGCCGTCACGGCATCCCTCATCCCGGGCTCCCTCATCGTCGACGTCGACCGCGAGAACCGCACTCTGTACCTGCACACCATCGGTGTGCGGAGCGACGAGGATGCCGAGCACCAGCGCCGCGTCGTGCTCGGGTGGGAGGCGCGCATCACGCGGGCCGTCGGCTCGAAGGAAGAGCTGCAGGAACTGCGCGCGCGGATCGCCGACAGCTCCGCGCACCACGCGACCGATTCGCCCCGAGAGGGGAGGACCCCCCTGTGACCCCCGTGACCACTGTCCTCGTCGTCGTCATCCTTCTCGTCTTCGCCGTGGCGGCCGTCCTGGCGCTCATCCGCCTCGTGATCGGCCCCTCGATCCTCGACCGCGCGGTCGCGGCCGACGTGCTGCTGACCGAAGTGGTCTGCATCCTCGGTGCCGACATGGTGATCAACCACCACGCGCGGTCACTCCCGGCGATGCTGATCATCGCCGCGGTGGGGGTGTTCGGGTCGATCGCCGTGGCCCGGTTCGTGGCGCGGAAGGAGAATCCGCGATGACCCTCGAGAACGTGCTCGACACCCTCGCGCTGATCCTCGTCCTGATCGGTGCCCTGCTCTGCCTCACCGCGACGATCGGCCTGCTGCGGTGGACCGACGTGCCGACCCGTCTGCACGCGGCGACCAAGCCCCAGGTCCTGGGCGTGCTGCTCATCGTCATCGCGGTCGAGCTCGCTCTGCGGTCGTGGGAGGCCCTGGCTTTCGGCATCCCGATCGTGCTCATCCAGTTCGCCACGGCACCGCTCGCGGCGCACATGGTCGGTCGGGCGGCGTACCGCAACCGCACGACCGATGAGGAGAACCTCTACGTCGACGAGTTGCACCACAGCACGGAGCAGCCGGGCGGCACGCACACGGAGTCACGGCCCGAGAGCTGAGCGGATCCGCTGCTCAGAGCGTCGCGGCGAGGGAGCGGCCGACCGTCCGGCCCGTGAAGAGGCAGCCGCCGAGGAACGTGCCCTCGAGCGCGTTGTAGCCGTGCGCGCCGCCGCCGCCGAAGCCGGCCGCCTCGCCCGCGGCGTAGAGGCCCTCGATCGGGCGTCCTTCGGTGTCGAGCGCGCGGCCCCGCAGGTCGGTCTGGATGCCGCCGAGCGACTTGCGCGTGACCACCCACAACCGCACCGCGATGAGCGGACCGTGGGTGGGGTCGAGCAGGGCGTGAGGCTTCGCGGTGCGGAAGATGCGGTCGCCGAGGAAGCGTCGGCTGTTGCGGATGCCCATCGCCTGCACGTCTTTCGAATACGGGTTCACGAGCTCGCGGTCGCGCGCCACGACCTGTTCGCGCACGGCATCCGGATCCAAGAGGTCGTCGCCGGTGAGGTCGTTCATGCCGCGCACCAGCTCTTCGAGGGTGTCGGCGACGACGAAATCGGCACCCTTGCTCTTGAACGCCTCCACCGGTCCCGGGGCCGTGCGCCCGAGCCGGCTCCGCAGGAGCAGCGCGCGGTCGCGGTTCGTGATGTCGGGATTCTGCTCCGAGCCGGAGAGGGCGAACTCCTTCTTGATGATCGACTGGTCGAGGACGAACCACGAGTAGTCGTAGTCCGCGATGTCGGGGGTGGTCCGCAGGAGCCGCAGGGTGCCGAGCGTGTCGTACCCCGGGAGCCCGGGCGCCGGGAGGCGACGGCCCCGCGCGTCGAGCCAGAGCGACGACGGCCCCGGCAGGATGCGGATCGCGTGCCCGGGCCAGATCGGGTCCCAGTTCTGCACGCCCTCGGTGTAGTGCCACATGCGGTCGCGGTTCACCAGCCGCACGCCCTGGTCGGCCGCAATGTCGAGCATGCGCCCGTCGACGTGGGCCGGAACACCGGTGACCATCTTCTTCGGGGGCGTCCCCAGACGCTCCGGCCACCACCGGCGGACGCGCTCGTGGTCGCCGCCGATGCCACCCGTCGCGATGACCACGGCCTGTGCCGACAGCTCGAACGTCGACACCACCTCGCGCGAGGACGACACGCCCCGCGGAGAGTCATCCGGGGCGAGGATCGACCCGTGGATGCCGGTCACCCGGCCCTCCGTGAACGTCAGGCCGTCGACGCGATGACGGAAGCGGAAGACGACCTGCCCCGTTTCGGCGGCCGCCCGCGCCCGGTCGGCGAAAGGCTCCGAGATCCCCGTGCCGGTGCCCCACGGCACGTGGAACCGAGGGACGGAGTTGCCGTGGCCGCGCGCCGACAGAGACCCGCGTTCCGCCCAGCCGACCACGGGGGTGAAGCTGACGCCGTGCTCCTGCAGCCAGGTGCGCTTCTCGTCGGCGGCGAACTCGACGTAGGCGCGGCCCCACCGCTGCGCCCACTCGTCTTCGGGGTGTTCCCCGTCGAGGCGATCCCAGCCCGCCGAGCCCTGCCAGTCCTGCCACGCGAGGTCGAACGAGTCCTTCACGCCCAGCCGGCGCTGCATCGGGGAGTCGACCAGGAAGATGCCGCCGAACGACCAGAACGCCTGGCCCCCGAGGTTCGCCGCGTTCTCCTGGTCCACGATCACGACACGCTTGCCCGCCCGCACGAGTTCGCTGCTCGCGACGAGACCGGCGAGCCCACCGCCGATGACGATGACGTCGGCATCCATTCGATCCCCGTTCCCGCGTCGGCGTCGACACGTCCGGGGAGATTCTCCCTCAGACCGGGGACGCGCAGGTCAGATGTCGGCTTCGCGCACGTCCTCCTGGGCCTGGGGAGAAGGAGTGCCCTCCTCCGGATCGGGCGTCTCGGTGCGGTGATCGAGCTCGCGCGCTTCGCGCTCCTCGCGGCGTCCCTCGGCGAGGAACGCCAGGCGGTTCAGGCACTCGTGATTGCGGGCGATCAGCAGGGGCTTCCACAGCACCCCCGGCAGGATCGACGCCGCCCCGGTCACGGGTTCTTCGGCGATCGTGACCGCGATGCCGTCCTCGTGCGGGCGCACGTCGATGCGGATGACCCCGCGACCCAGGATGCCGGCCTCCGGGCGCAGCCGCAGGCGTCGGGGCGGGTCCCACTCGACCATCTCGGTCTCGTCGTGGATCATCACGGGCCAGACACCGAGCGAGTGGTGGATGCGCGTGCCCTCCTTCGGCCACTCCTCGTCGACGTCGCGCATCCGCGCCGCGCCGACGACCCACACGGGGTAGAGCCAGCCGTCGGACAGCACCGCGAAGAGGTCGTCGGGCGTGCAGCGCATGAGGCGGGTGTTGCGGGCGGCCATGGCATCCCTCCGGTCGGCGTGTTTCGACTGTAGGGGGAGGGTGGCGGGATGGCGGCGGGCCTTGACGGGCGACGCGTGGGGGTCCGGTCCCTTCGACGGGCTCAGGGACCTCGGGCTCAGGGACCTCGGGCTCAGGGACCTCGGGCGGGCTCAGGGACCTCGCGAGGAGGTGGCTGAGCCCGTCGAAGCCACCGGGCGCATCACCCGCGCGTGATGTCGCTCACCCGCCCACCCGCGAGGCGCAGCCGCCGGCGCGCGCGCCGCGCCACGGCGGAGTCGTGCGTCACGACCACGAGGGTCAGCCCCTCGATGTTCAACGTCTCGAGGACGTCGAGGATCTCGTCGCGCATGCTCTCGTCGAGGTTGCCGGTCGGCTCGTCGGCCAGCAGGACCCGGGGCTGCTTCGCGATCGCACGGGCGATCGCCACGCGCTGCTGCTGCCCGCCCGACAGCTCGCCGGGGCGGTGGTCGTGGCGGTCCGCGAGGCCCACGCGGGCGAGCGCGTCCGTGATGCGGCGCAGCCGTTCGGGGCGGTCCAGCTTCAACGGTTCCAGACCCATGTCGACGTTCTCCGCGGCGGTGAGCGTGGGGATGAGGTTGAAGCCCTGGAAGACGAAGCCGATCTCCTCCGCGCGCAGGCGACTCAGCTGCGCGTTGGAGGCCTGCGCGATGTCGACGTCGCCGAGCATCACCGACCCGCTCGAGGGGCGGTCCAGGGCACCGAGCATCTGCAGCAGCGTCGACTTGCCGCCGCCGGTCGGGCCCTGGATGGTGACGAAGTCGCCCGCGTCGATCTCGAGGTCGATTCCGGCGAGAGCCTGCACGGTCCGTTCGCGCTGACGATAGGTGCGTGTCACGCCCTGCAAACGGTACGCGGTCGCGGTGGCGGTGAGAGTCATGATGTCTCCTTCGAAGGGATGCCGGTCACGCGACCGAGCGGAGGGCGGCGGCGGGGCTGAGGCGCGCGGCGCGCCATCCGCCGAAGGCACCGGCGAGGACGCCGCCGAGGATGGCGATCCCGACCGCGGCCACGATGATCACGGGGGTCACCGGTGCGTGCAGCACGATGTCGGTGGCCTGGGCGGCGGCCTGGCCGAATCCGCCCGGGCCGCCCATGCCGCCCCCGCCGGGACCGCCCTCGCCACGCCCTGAGGCCTGGCTGCTGACCGAGATCGTGGGCGAGATGACGTTCACGAGCAGGATGCCGCCGAGCCCGAGGATCAGCCCCGCGACACCGCCGAGGAGCCCCTGCGTCAGCGACTCGCCCGCGACCTGCCGCACGATGCGACCGTTCGACCAGCCGATGGCCTTGAGCGTGCCGAACTCGCGGGTGCGGCGTGCGACGCCCGAGATCGTGAAGAGGACCGCGAGCGAGAGCGCCACCAGCAGCACGACGACCGAGAGCCAGGTCCCGAGGTTCGAGATCAATGCGGAGGCGCTCGAGAGCGAACCCGACACGGTCGAGGCGAGTTCGGACTGCGAGCTGACGGTGGCATCGGGAAGCGCGGCCGTGATCTCGCTCTGCACGGAGCCGATGGCATCCGCGGAATCGGCCTGCACGTAGACCGTGGAGACCACGCTGCCCACTCCGGCGAGGGCCTGAGCGGTGTCGAGCGGGAGATAGACGTTCGCCGCCGTGTCGGCGTCGGACGACGTCGAGGCGACGATCCCGACGATCTGCATCGCGGTGCCGCCCACGTCGATCATGCCCCCGACCGCGAGGGAGGCGCTCGTCGCGTAGGTCGCGTCGATGATGGCGACGTCCGTGCCGGCGTCGGACGCGGTGAGGGCGCGCCCGTCGCTGACGGTGACGGACGAGAGGGGACCGACGGATGCCGAGGGGTCGACGCCGAGCACGGTGAACGAATCGACGCCGAAGGCACTGCCGCCGTCTCCACCGGGACCGCCGCCGGCCGGCGGCTCACCCATCTGCCCGCCCTCGCCCGTGCCGGACTGAGCGCTGCGATCCGGGACCTGACCCGAGAAGGTCGTGTTCGTCAGCGACAGCGCCCCGGTCGCGGCGGTCACGCCGTCGAGACCCGCGACGGTCGAGACGGTCGACGCGTCGAGCGTGCCGCGTCGCCTGTCGGTCATCAGGCGCGATTGGCTGAGCGAGGTCGTCCCGTCCTGCGTCGCTCCGTCTTGCGCGCCGAAGTCGAAGCGTGTGCCACCGCCCTGTCCGGGTTCGGTCTGCGCGCCGGTCACGGTCAGGTCGGTGCCGACGCCGTAGACCGACGACAGGGCCTGGGACTGCGCGTCGCGCACCCCCGCCGACAGGGCGTTGACGACGATGACGAGCGCGATGGCGATCGCGAGCCCGACCGCGACGATCACGGTTTGCTTGACGCGGCCGGCGAGTTCGCGCCGCAGGTAGGTGCCGTACATGCTTCTCCTTTCGGACGCGGGATGCGGCCGTGCCCCGAAGGTAGAAACGGCACCCTCACCGCTCCCTCACCGTTCCTATGAAGCACGTATGTCCGGTGACAGCGGGGGTCGAGAGCAGGCATGCTGGCTCTCGTGACCTTCCGCCCCCCGCCTCTCACCCGTCCCGACGGGTCGCCGATCCGCGTCCTCGTCGTCGACGACGAAGCGAACCTCAGCGACCTCCTGCGCATGGCGCTGCAGAACGAGGGCTGGGACGCGCGCACCGCCGCCAACGGCCAGGAGGCGCTGAACGTCATCCGCGAGTTCGGCCCCGACCTCCTCGTGCTCGACATCATGATGCCCGGGCTCGACGGCATGGAGCTGCTGACCCGCGTCCGGGCGGCCGGAAACGACGCCCCCGTGCTCTTCCTCACGGCGAAGGACGCCGTGGAGGACCGGATCGCGGGCATCTCCGCGGGGGCCGACGACTACGTCACGAAGCCGTTCAACCTCGAGGAGGTCGTCGTCCGCCTCCGGGGGATGGCGCGCCGGCACGTCGCGGCCATCGCCGACGCCGACCCGCGACTGCGCGTGGGCGACCTGTCGCTCGACGAGGAATCGTACGAGGTCGAGCGGGGTGGCATCCCGATCAAACTCACCGCGAAGGAGTTCGAGCTCCTCCGCTACCTCATGCAGAATCCGCGTCGAGTGCTGAGCAAGGCGCAGATCCTCGACCAGGTCTGGAGCTACGACTTCGGCGGCAACGGCAGCGTGGTCGAAATCTACATCTCGTACCTGCGGAAGAAGATCGACAGCCTCGGCGAGCCCCTCATCCACACCGTCCGCGGCGTCGGCTACACGATCAAGGCGTCATGACCCGTTCCCGGTGGACGCTCCGCCGCACCCTTGTCGTCGGGACGAGCGTGCTCGTGGCGCTCGCCTTCGTCGTGATGAGCCTGGCCACGATCGTGGCGTTGCGCTCCTTCGCCCTCGACCGGCTCGACCAGCAGGTGGTCGAGGGACTGTCGTTCGCCGTCGGTCGCGGATCGTCCGAACAGCGCCTCCCGGACCAGCATCAGGGACAGAACCAGAGTCAGGATGCCGAACGCCCGGCGCCGCGGATCGGCTCGCTGCAGGCGGTGGTCGCGTCCGACGGGACCGTGCGCACCTCGAGCTACACGCGCAGCGACGGCACCCAGGTGCAGCTCACCGACGATCAGGTGGCCCTGCTGCATGCCGATGTGCCCACCGACCGGACGCCCCGGTCGATCGATCTCGGCGGCGACCTGGGTTCTTTCCGGGTCGCGGGCGCCGACGCCGACGGGACGACGGTGTTCGCCGGCAGTTCGCAGGCCGATGTCTCGGCGACGACGAGCGCGCTCACGGTGATCCTGCTGGCGGTGAGCGCGGCGACCCTGCTGATCGCGGTGGTCGGACTCTCGTTCTTCGTGCGCCGGAGCCTGCGTCCCCTCGACCGGGTCGCCGATGTCGCCCAACGCGTGTCGACGCTGTCGCTCAGCGAGGGAAGCGTCGACATCCCCGACCGGGTCGCCCCCGCCGACACCGACCCCACGACCGAGGTGGGCCGCGTGGGCTCGTCGCTCAACGACCTCCTCGGGCACGTGCAGTCCTCCCTCGCCGCGCGGCACCACAGCGAGGAACAGCTCCGGCGCTTCATCGCGGACGCCAGCCATGAGCTGCGCACGCCGCTCGCGAGCATCCGCGGCTACGCGCAGCTGTCCCTGGGCGAAGACGCCCCGATGACGCCGACCCAGGCGCGCTCGTTCGACCGGATCGAGTCGGAGGCTCAGCGCATGGCATCCCTCGTCGATGATCTGCTGCTGCTGGCCCGATTGGATGCCGGACAACCGCTGCGCCGCGACGAGGTCGAGCTGACGCTGCTCGCCGTCGACGCCGTGAGCGACGCGCACGCGGCGGATGCCACGCACGAGTGGCGTCTCGACGTGACCGACGATCTCATCTCGGTCACCGGGGATGAGAACCGCCTGCGGCAGGTCGTCGCGAACCTGCTCCGCAACGCCTCCACCCACACGCCGGCGGGGACGACGGTCACGCTGTCGCTCGGCCGGGAGGGGAGTGAGGCGGTGCTCCGCGTGACCGACACCGGTCCGGGAATCGACCCGGGGGTGGCGGGCCGGCTCTTCGACCGCTTCGCCCGCGCCGACGACGCCCGGAACCGGGATGCCGGGAGCACGGGGTTGGGACTGTCGATCGCGGAGGCGATCACGGCGGCGCACGGGGGAACGATCTCGGTGGAGAGTGCGCCGGGACGGACGGTGTTCGAGGTGCGGCTGCCGGTCTGAGGGGGGTTCCGGTCCCTTTGACGGGCTCAGGGACCTGGGTGCCGGCGTGAGCCGGGCGCGGCCGAGGGGGCTGAGCCTGTCGAAGCCGCCGGAACGTGACACATGTCATGCCACCTCGTGACACCGCGACCCTGGCCGAGAACGGCGCCGCGCCCGAGGCTGGAACCATGACACGACGACGACTGCTCACGACCGTGGCGATGGTGGTGGCGCCCGCGATGACGCTCGCGATCGGGCTCCTCGCGATGCCGCGCCCACCCGCGCTCTCCGAGCAGGTCACCGGCGATGCTGCGCTCGCCGCCGCGGTGCGCGACGACCTCCTCGCCGCGGGCCAGCGCCACGAAGCGGTCGTGGTGTCGATCGACGGCGACCGCACGCGGTTCGCGGGCTTCGGGGCCGATGAGCACACGCCGTTCGAGATCGGATCGGCGACCAAGACCATGACCGGGCTGCTGTTCCAGGACGCCATCGAGCGCGGCGAGCTGGCCGCCGAGGACCGTCTCGAGGGGTGCCTGCCCGAGCTGGCCGGCACCGCGGCGGGAGCGGTCCGCCTCGACGATCTCGCCACGCATACGTCCGGGATGCCGCGTCTCCTCACCGATCCCGGATTCCAGGCCGCCACCCTGGGTCGCAGCCTGCTCGGGCAGAATCCCTACACGCTCACCGTCGACGAGATGCTCGCCCTCACCCGCACCGAGCACGTCGGAGAGCCGGGGACCTTCGAGTACTCGAACCTCGGCACAGCCCTCCTCGGGCAGGCGATCGCGCGGTGCGCGGGGATGGACTACCCGACCCTGATCACGACCCGCCTGTTCGAGCCGCTCGGGATGACCGCGTCGACGCTGCCCGTGACCGTCGACGACCTGCGCCCGATCGACACGCGCGGATACAACGCGCAGGGGGTCGCGCAGGAGCAATGGCCGATCGGTGGGCACGCCCCCGCGGGCGGCGTGCGCTCCACCGCGCACGACATGACGCTCTTCGCGCGCGCGCTGTTGGACGGCACCGCCCCGGGCACCTCCGCGATGGATCCGCGCCGGGATACGGCATCCGGTCCCATCGGGTGGTTCTGGTTCACGCTCGACGTCGACGGCACCGCGATCACCTTCCACAACGGACAGACCGGCGGCTTCACCTCCGCGATCATGCTCGATCGGGCGGCCGGGCGAGCCGGATTCGTGCTGGACGACACCGCGGCGAACGTCGACGAGGTCGCCTACGCCGTCCTCACGAAGGGAGCGGCACGATGATCGCCGTCGTCCTCGCCGCGGTTCTCGTGGCCGTCGCCGTCCTCTTCGCCGTCCGGGCCTGGCTCGGCGGAAGGTTCTCGCTCCGCGACCGCGTGATGGTCCTGGCCGAGGCCTTCGGGCTCGTGGTCGCGTTCGCGGCGGCGTCGATGCTGGTGGACTGGACGCAGGCATCCCCCGCCCTCTGGGCCGTGGCGGTCGTCGTCGCGGCCGCGGGAACCGTCGGGGCCGCTCGCCGCTTCGCGGCGCTGCCGTGGCGGCGCACCCGGCGCCGTTGGCCGCTGCGGGTCGTACGGCTGGGGCTCAGCGGCATCCTGGGTTCGGGTCTAGTGGCGTTGGCGGTGGCCGTCGCTTCATGACGGACCGGTCCCTTCGACGGGCTCAGGGACCTCGCGCGTGGCCGGGGTGGCTGAGCTTGTCGAAGCCACGAACCGACGATGCGAGGGAGCGCCCCGTCAGCCGATCAGGCTCGGCTGCAGGTCGCGCAGGGTGCGGTGGTGCGTCATGCGCGTCACCCCCAGCGCGGCCAGGGCCACTCCGCCGACCATCCAAGCGCCCAGCACCAGCAGGTCGGGCCCGACGCGTGAGACGTCTCCGCCGTACATGACCTGACGCATGGCATCCACCACGTATCCCATCGGCAGCACGTGGTGCAGCGCAGCGAGAGGAGCGGGGAGGGTCTGCCACGGGAAGGTTCCGCCGGCCGTCACGAGCTGCAGCACCATGAGGACGAGTCCGAGGAACTGTCCCACCGATCCGAGCCAGACGTTCAGGGCCAGCACGATGGCCGCGTAGGTCGCCGAGGCGAACAACAGGATGCCGAGGGCGGCCCACGGATTCGCGAACGAGAACTGCAGCGCGATGGCGAGGACGGTGAAGAGCCCGACCATCTGCAGAGCACCGAGGCCCGCGGGGGTGAGCCAGCCCGCGAGGGTCACGCGGACGGGGGAGCGCAGCGCGGTGATCGCGCGCTTCGACACGGGCTTCACGATGAGGAACAGCGCGTAGATGCCGATCCAACCCGCGAGCGCCGCGAAGAACGGGGCGAGGCCCGCGCCGTAGTTCTGCGCCTTGGTGACCGCGCTCGTCCCGACGCTCACCGGGTCGGAGATGGCCTGCGCCTGAGCCTTGCGCGTCGCGTCGTCCGAGTCGGGGATCTGCTGCACGCCCGAGGCCAGCCCGTCGCGCAGCTGCGTCGCGCCGGTCGAGAGCTGACCGATGCCGCTGTCGAGCTGGCTTGCGCCGTCGCGGAGCTGAGCCGCGCCATCGCGCAGTTGGGCGGCTCCGGATGCCGCTGTCGCGGCGCCGTCCGCCAGGGTCGAGGCTCCATCGGCGGCCGAGGCGGCTCCGGTGGCCAGAGAGGCGCTGCCGGCGGCGACCTGGTTCGCGCCATCGTCGAGCTGGTTGATCTGGTCGACCGTGCTCTGCACCTTCGCGTTCGCGGCGCTGAGGCGCTCGCCGACGGGGTCCAGTCGCGACAGGATCTCGTCGATCTTGGCCTGGCTCAGCCCCGCATCAGCCAAGGCCTTGGCGATGTCCGTCCGCGCTTCGGGCAGTCGCGCTGCCGCCTCCTGGGCGATCGCGCCGACCTGACGGGCCGCGTCGTCGATGCGGTCCACGCCCCCGGCGACCTGACGCGCACCGTCGGCGACCTGCGCCGATCCGTCGCGCAACTGTGCCGTCCCGTCGCGGAGCTGGTTCGCCCCGCTCGACAGCTGCACGGTGCCGTCCGCCAGCTGTGACGACCCGTCGGCGAGCGTCACCGACCCCGAAGCCAGCTGCGACGACCCGTTCTTCGCCGTGCCGAGGCCGTCGACGAGCTGCGTCGCCCCGTTCGTGGCATCCACGAGACTCACCCGGATCGTGTGGAGGGCGTCGAGCAGCGAGAGTCCCGCTTCGTCGACGACCTTCTTCGCGACGGAGGCCTGGATACGCGCGACCGCTTGCGTGCCGATCGTGGAGGCGAGGTAGTTGTTCGCGTCGTTCGTGCGCAGCTCGATGTCAGCCTGGCGCGGCGACGAACTCGACAGGGATGCCACGGACTCGGTGAAATCCGCCGGGAGCGTCACGATGAAGTCGAAGTCGCCGCGTTCGAGTCCGGCATCCGCCGCGTCGGACGAGACGCGATGCCACTCGAACGTGTCGCTGTCGAGCAGCTGCTCGGCGGCTTCGTCGCCGAGGTTGCGCTGCTGGCCGTTCACGTCGGCGCCCGTGTCGTCGACGACGAGGGCGACCGGCACGCTCGAGAGGTTGCCGTACGGGTCCTGGTTCGCCCAGAGGTAGAGACCGCCGTACAGGATCGGGACGGCGAGGAGGGCGATCAGGGCGATCACCGACATGCGCGTCGAGGTGAGGCGGCGGAGTTCCGCGGTGATCATCTGCGGGACCTTCATCGCGCCTCCTCCTCGGTCGGGGTGGTGAGGGTCGTAGCGGCGTCGAGGGCCGTCTGCGACGCCTGGCCCGCGATCACGAGCACGGCGTACCCGCGCTCGGCGAACTCGCCGGCGATGCGCCACCACGCGGCGGGCTCACCGCCGTGACGGTCGGGCGCGACGAGCACGAGACCCTCGACGTCCTTGCGCAGCGCCGCGAGCTCGAGGAGCAGGCGGACGCGGGCGGCCGGATCGACGTTGCCGATCGGCAGGCTCGCGATCGCGTCGAGACCGATGTTCTCCAGCCACCGGGCGGCGGCGAAGGGCGTGGGCGCGTGCCCGGCGAACATCAGTTCCTCGGCGACGACGCCCGTGACGGTGACGTTCGGCTCGGGCTCCGACACGACGGGGGCATCGACCAGGGCGACGCGGCGGCGGATGGCCTTGGCATCCGCTCGTCCGTCGATCGTGACCTCGCCGCTGTCGATCTTCATACGACCGGATGCCACCAGCCCCAGCACCGTGGGCCGTTGCTCGGTCTCGGCGAGGGCCAGGGTGGCGCGGCCCGTCTCGAACGCGGTGGAGGTCGGCGGAAGGGCGCGCTCGGCGCGGCCCTTGGCGACCTCGGAGAGGACGATTCTCACTGTTGCTCCAGTTCGGGGTACTCCGCGAGGAGGGTCTGGGCCTCGGTCCACGACAAGCCGGCGATACCCAGGACGGCGCGGACGGCGATCGAGCGTGCCGTCGACGCGCCGGCATCGACGCGGCTGACGACCGTGCGGCCCGTCTCTTCGAGCAGACGCGACAGGGTCGGGGCGGGCAGGTCGGTGCGCAGCTCGCCGGCTTCCTGCCCGCGACGGACGATCGCGTCGATCCGTCGGCGTAGCGGGGCGAGCGCGGCGGAGGTCTCGGGGAGGTGCGCGTCGTCGAGGGCGAGGGCGGCCGCCGCCTGCACGTGAGCGGCTTCCGCCCAGAGCTCGGATGCCAGGCGCGCGAGCGCCACGCGTGAGTCGGCGTCGTCAACGCGGTCGGCGATGGCGTTGAAGCGGACGGCGCCCGCGGCGATGACCTCGCGGATGATGGCGTTGCGGTCGTCGAAGTGGCCGTACAGGGCGCGGCGCGAGAGGCCGGCGCGGCGGGCGATCGCGTCGATCGAGGCGCGCGGGTCGTGGCCGATCGCGGCGGTGGCCGCGTCGAGGATGCCGGCGCGGTTCTCGACGGCGTCGCGGCGGGTGGGGATGCTCACGAGGGATCAGTGTACGCCGAAAGTGCACGGGTGTGTGCAACTTATTTGCCCGCGGTGGGCCCCGACCCTCTCCGCACGCTCAGGGCCCCCGGAGCCGCTCACGGTTCGCGGGCGCAACGCAGGAGATTCGCGGCGGTGTGCCCTGCGCGCGACGGATCGGACCGGGGGTCGTGGCAGAACTCCTGCGTTGTGTCGCGGCGGGCGTGCACCGCCTCCGCCGGACGAAGCCGCCGACTCCGCCGCGCAGCAGACCGGCACAAGGACGAAGCCGATGACCGCTGGGGCCACCGGCTTCGTCGAAGACGGGTGTCAGTCGGTGCCGGCGTCGAACGCGGCGGACTCGCCCGCGGCATCCGTCGCCTCGGCCAGGCGCTCGCCGTCGGCGCTCAGGGGAGCGGCGGGCTCGATGATGTCTTGCGCGCCGCCCGCGGCGACGTCGCCGACGAGCTCGCCGGTGGGGCCGCCGATGAGACCGAGGCTCGCGTACTGCTCGAGGCGCGCGCGCGAGTCGGCGATGTCGAGGTTGCGCATGGTGAGCTGGCCGATGCGGTCGACGGGGCCGAACGCGGCATCGCCGACGCGCTCCATCGAGAGCTTCTCGGGCGAGTACGACATTCCGGATGCCACGGTGTCGAGGATCGTGTAGTCCTCACCGCGGCGCAGGCGCACGGTGACCGACCCGGTGATCGTCGACCCGACCCACTTCTGGATCGACTCGCGCAGCATGAGCGACTGCGGCTCGAGCCAGCGGCCCTCGTACATGAGGCGACCGAGGCGGCGACCCTGCTCGTGGTAGGTGGCGAGGGTGTCTTCGTTCAGGATGCTGTTGACCAGGCGCTCGTACGTGAGGAAGAGCAGCGCCATGCCCGGGGCCTCGTAGATGCCGCGCGACTTGGCCTCGATGATGCGGTTCTCGATCTGGTCGCTCATGCCGAGGCCGTGGCGTCCGCCGATCGTGTTGGCCTCGCGCACCAGGGCGACGGGGTCATCGAAGCGCGTGCCGTTGATCGCGACCGGGCGACCGGCCTCGAAGGCGACGGTGACGTCTTCGGTCTCGATCTCGACGGCGGGGTCCCAGAAGCGCACGCCCATGATGGGCTCGACGATCTCGAGCGACACGTCGAGGTGCTCGAGGGTCTTGGCCTCGTGCGTGGCGCCCCAGATGTTGGCATCCGTCGAGTACGCCTTCTCGGCGCTGTCGCGGTACGGGAAGTCGTGGGCGACGAGCCACTCGCTCATCTCTTTGCGGCCGCCGAGCTCGGTGACGAAGTCGGCGTCGAGCCAGGGCTTGTAGATGCGCAGCGCGGGGTTGGCGAGCAGGCCGTAGCGGTAGAACCGCTCGATGTCGTTGCCCTTGTAGGTCGAGCCGTCGCCCCAGATGTCGACGCCGTCTTCTTTCATCGCGCGCACGAGCAGCGTGCCGGTGACGGCGCGGCCGAGCGGCGTCGTGTTGAAGTACGTGCGCCCGCCCGAGCGGATGTGGAACGCGCCGCAGGCGAGGGCGACGAAGCCCTCTTCGACGAGCGCCGTCTTGCAGTCGACGAGGCGCGAGACCTCGGCACCGTAGTGCGTGGCGCGGCCGGGGATCGATTCGATGTCGTCTTCGTCGTACTGCCCGAGGTCACCGGTGTAGGTGCAGGGGATCGCCCCCTTGTCGCGCATCCACGCGACGGCCACCGAGGTGTCGAGACCACCCGAGAAGGCGATGCCGACGCGCTCGCCGACGGGAAGGGACTGCAGGACCTTGGACATACGCCGATTCTATCGGGGCGGATGCCGCGCCCCGACTCGTGTGAAGGGGTTCCGCCCCCCCTCAGCGTTGGGGAGGAGGAGTGTCAGCCGACCGTGACGGCGGTGATCTCCACCGGAGTCGCGGGCGCGCCGTCGGCACCCCCTCCGGAGACGCCGGCCTGACCGATCTTCTCCACCACCGCGAGGCCCTCGGGAGACAGCGTGCCGAAGACCGTGTAGCTCGGGGGCAGCTTCGAGTCGGCGTAGACGAGGAAGAACTGCGACCCGTTCGTGCCGGGCTGTCCGGTGTTGGCCATCGCGACCGTCCCGGCCGGGTAGGTCTCTTTGCCGTCGAGCTCATCGGCGAACGTGTAGCCCGGCCCGCCGCGACCCGTTCCGGTGGGATCGCCGCACTGCAGCACGAAGATGCCCTGCGTCGTGAGGCGGTGGCACTGCGTGTTGGTGAAGTACTGCTGCTGCGCGAGCGACACGAAGCTCTCGACCGTGCAGGGCGTCCGCGCGCCGGTGAGGGTCATCGAGATCTGGCCGGCGGAGGTCTCGAGGGTCACGGGAACGTCGCCGGCGGGACGCTCGGTCCCCTCGGACGGAGGGGTGACGTCGACCGACGGCTTCCCCGACGTCGGGTACGCGCACGCGCCGGCCGCGCTCGGTTCGCTCGCGGGCGGGGTGGCGGGGGTGGGACCCGCGCATCCGGCGAGCAGGAGCAGGGCGGAGGCGGCGAGAACCGCTGAGATCAGTCGCGTGCGCACGCGCTCCAGGCTAGAGCGCCGGGGCGTGGCATCCGTCCCCCGCTCGGAGAAAGGCGTCGAATTCGGAGATTCCCGCGCTGATTTCTGCGAGAACCACGCGTTTCTACGAGGAGCAGCTCAGGACGACCGGATGCCGCGGGCCCGCCCGAGCGCGACGGCCCCGCACGCGAGGCCCACGATCACCGCGGCGATGACGACGATGTAGACCGCGACGCTTCCCCAGCCGGCCGTCTCGGGGTTGAGGAACGGATAGGGGTACCAGGACGACGCCCCGGTCGTGGGGTTGGTGATCAGCGGCGCGCGCACCAATGTGTAAGCGATCCACACGATCGGGAAGATCGCCGCGCCCAGCGCCGCCGTCCACGGCAGTCGCCTTCGGCACGGCCCGAGCAGCAGGTCGAGCAGGAGGAAGAGCGGACCCCAGACGTGCATGACCTCGTTGGACCAGCCGACGGTCTCGGGTTGAAGGGGGAGGCCGCGCAGCAGGAGGTTGTAGACGACGCCGGTGACCACCATGTACGTCGAGACCCAGGCGAGGACCGTCGCCAGGGCGGGAGGATCGGCGTCGAGGGCGCGGCGGCGCGCGAAGAAGCGCAGCCCGACGATCGCCAGCACGATCACCGCCGACACGTTGGAGAGGATCGTGAAGAAGCTGAAGAAGTTCGTCACGACCGTGGTGACGTCGCGACCATTGGCCTCGGCACCTGCGACCGATGAGGCGAACTGTGCGACGACCGCCGCGGCGATGAGGACGGCCATCGCCACCCGCGCGATGTTCCACCCCGTCGCCCACGTCGCCGATCGCACCATGGGGCCACGCTATCGAGGCCGCCGACGCCGGGACGGGGCTTGCGGGGGCCGTGTCGGACCCTCTCGATAAGATGGGGTGTACCGCCGGACAACATGCGAGGAGCACTCATGCCCGGAATCGTGATCGTCGGCGTCCAGTGGGGCGACGAGGGCAAGGGCAAGGCCACCGACCTGCTCGGTGAGCGCACCGACTGGGTGGTGAAGTTCAACGGCGGCAACAACGCCGGCCACACCGTCGTCATCGGCGACGAGAAGTACGCCCTGCACCTGCTGCCCAGCGGCATCCTGTCTCCCGGGGTGACCCCCGTCATCGGCAACGGCGTCGTCGTCGACCTCGAGGTGCTGTTCGCCGAGCTCGAGGCGCTGAACGCGCGCGGGCTCGACACGAGCCGCCTCAAGATCAGCGCCAACGCGCACATCATCACGCAGTATCACCGCACGCTCGACAAGGTCACCGAGCGCTTCCTCGGCAAGCGCCAGATCGGCACGACCGGTCGTGGGATCGGCCCCGCGTACGCCGACAAGATCAACCGCGTCGGCATCCGCGTGCAAGACCTCTTCGACGAGAACATCCTGCGCCAGAAGGTCGAGGGTGCCCTCGACCAGAAGAACCATCTGCTGGTCAAGGTCTTCAACCGTCGCTCGATCACGGTCGATGAGGTCGTCGAAGACCTGCTCGCCTACGCCGAGCGCGTGCGCCCGATGGTCGCCGACACGTCTCTGCTGCTGAACGAGGCTCTGGATGCCGGCGACGTCGTCGTCTTCGAGGGCGGCCAGGCCACCATGCTCGACGTCGACCACGGCACCTACCCCTTCGTCACGTCGTCGTCCGCGACGGCCGGCGGCGCCTCGACCGGCTCGGGCGTGGGCCCGAACCGCCTCGACCGCATCGTGGGCATCGTCAAGGCGTACACGACGCGCGTCGGCTCGGGTCCGTTCCCGACCGAGCTTTTCGATGAGAGCGGTGACTGGCTGCGCTCGCGCGGTTTCGAGTTCGGCACCACCACGGGCCGCCCCCGCCGGGTCGGCTGGTACGACGCGCCCATCACGCGGTACGCGACGCGGATCAACGGCATCACCGACCTCGTGCTGACCAAGCTCGACATCCTCGGCGGTCTCGAGCAGATCCCGGTGTGCGTCGCGTACGACGTCGACGGCGTCCGCTTCGACGACCTGCCCGTCAACCAGACCGACTTCCACCACGCGAAGCCGATCCTCGAGTACTACCCGGGCTGGAGCGAAGACATCTCCACCGCGCGTACTTTCGACGACCTGCCGCAGAACGCGCAGGACTACGTCCTCGCACTCGAGAAGATGAGCGGAACGCGCATCTCGGTCATCGGCGTCGGCCCGGCGCGCGACCAGGTGATCGTGCGACACAACCTGATCGACTGACATGCGCTTGTGGGTGGGGGCCTACGCGGGTGACGCGGGATCGGCCGAGGGCATCGGCATCCTGCAAGCCGGAGACGCCGATTCGGTCTGGGCCTCGGGCCCGCTCGGCACGGTCGGCACCGCGGTGCCCGCGCCCGGCTCGGCGTCGTGGCTCGCCGCGCACCCGACGCACGATCTGCTCTACGCGGCCCTCGAATCCGACGGGACGGTGCAGGCCTACCGCCGCACGGGCGAGACGCGGCTGACCCCGGTCGGCCCGGCGATCGAGGCGGGCGAATCGGTCTGTCACGTCGCGGTGTCGCCCGACGCGACCTTCCTCGTGGCGAGCTGCTGGAGCGACGGACGGGTCGTCCGGATCGATCTGGATGCCGCGGGCCACCCGTCGCGACCCGTGATCGCCGCGCAAGCCACCGACCCCTGGGGCTCCGACTCCGCGGAGAGCGGCGTCTCGACCGGGGCTCGCGTCTCGGGCGCCGTCGTCCCCGATCTCGCCGCCGCCGCGCGGGCCCTGCGCGAAGCCGTCGGCGACGAGTACGGCGATCTCGTGCCCGCGTACGACGCCGTGCCCGAGACCGACGCCGAGTCGGAGGAGGCCGCGATCGGCCCCCGCGTCTCGCGCTCGCACCAGGCGATCTTCCTCCCCGGCGGCCTCGTCGCCACCACCGACATGGGCCTCGATCTGGTGCGCTTCTGGCGCCCCGGCCCGAGCGGGCTGCGTTTCGTGCAGCAGGTCGTGCTGCCGAAGGGCAGCGGTCCGCGGCACGGGTTGTGGCATCCGTCCGGCCATCTCTACATCGTGACCGAGCTCAGTCGCGAGGTGTTCGTCCTGGCTCCGGATGCCGAGGGCCGGTGGCACATCATCTCCGGGCAGCCGCTCGTCGGCAGCCTCGACACCGATACCGCGGCCGAGCTCTGCGCGAGCCGGGACGGCACCACGCTCTACGCGGGAGTGCGCGGCAGCGACACGATCGGCGTGCTCGCGGTGCGCGGCGCCGGCGAGGCGCTGCAGTTCACCGCTCTCGCGGACGCCGGCACACATTGGCCTCGGCACCACGTCGTGGTCAACGACACGCTGCTCGTCGCGGGCCAGCTGGCCGACGAGATCGTCTCACTCCCGCTCGATGCCCGCACGGGCGTGCCGGGTCGCGTGCGCCACCGCACCGCGTCGCCCTCGCCGACGCGGTTGCTGCCGATGCGCTGAGACCCCCGACCGCGTAGACGGAGCCCGCTCCTCGGGGAGCGAGCTCCGTCCCGTCGTCACGCGGTCGGGATCCAGACCCTCATCGTGGACGGACCGCGGTTGCCCCAGTCGTGGTAAGGCACGAGGGACACTGCTTCCGCGTCGCCGGTGGCCGCGGGGGTCGGGGGCGCGTACGGCCAGCCCTCGTCGACGGGCGCGCGGTGCGCGAGCTGCACCCACACGCGGCCGTCCTTCTCGACCACGGACGCGTCGGCGGCGAGGGCGACGTCGCCGACGTCGGCCCCCTCGGCGAGGTCGACCGACTCGAGCGCCCACACCTCCGGCCCCCGCTCGACGGCGACGCAGCCGCGGACCGCATCGATGCGCGGGTCGGGAACGACGACGCGCGGAGCCATCGGCAGGTCGAGCTGCACCACCTCTCCCGTGCGGAAGGCCCGGCGCACCCGCGCCCAGCCGGGCTCGGCGGGGAGTGACTCGCTGCGACCGTCCGCGCCGTCTACCCGCAGGAGCGCGCCCGTCGCCCATTCCGGCACGCGCAGGGACAGGGTCCAGGCCTCGTCGGCGTCGGCGGCGATCCGTACGCGAACGACGCCGTCGGCGGGGTAGTGCGTCGCCACGTCGAACGCGATCTCGCGGCCGTCCTCGAGGGTCGTCCTGATCTCGGCCGGGGCGTACTGATGGATCTGGATGCCGTCGGCGTCGGCCGTGGCGACGTAGGCGTCGAGACTGGCGAGCGTGCGGGCCACGTTCGGCGGGCAGCACGACACCTCGAACCACGGTGCACGGAGCGAGGACGACGCGCGCGGGGAGGTCGCGTCAGGATCCGGAACCACGCCGGGGACCCGCTGATGCAGGGTGTTGGCGTAGAAGAAGCTGCGCCCGTCCGCGGCGGGGGAGGTGGCGACGACGTTGAAGAGCGTGCGTTCGATGAGGTCGGCGTACGTGGCATCCCCCTCCGACAGGAGAAGGCGCCACGAGAACATCACCGACGCGATGCCCGCGCACGTCTCGGAGTAGGCGCGGTCCGGTGGGAGCTCCCAGTCGTCGCCGAACGCCTCGTCCTGGTGGTGCGAGCCCTGGCCGCCGGTGATGTAGGTGCGGCGTCCCCGCGTGCGGGCCCACTGGCCGCGGAGGGCGGCGAGCAGCGCGTCGTCGTCGTTCTCCACGGCGACATCGACCGCTCCCGCGGCGAGGTAGTTGGCCCGCACGGCGTGACCGCCGAGGGCTCGCGTCTCCCGCACCGGAATGTCGTCCTGGAAGTACCGGCGACCCCACTCGATGTCGGCGAGCGTGTCGTGCCCGCGTCGCTCGACGAAGAGCGCGGCCTGGGCGGCGTAGCGCGTGTCGCCCGTGACCCGGGCGAGCTCGACGAGGGCCGCCTCGATCTCGGGATGGCCGCAGAAAGCGGGGATGCCGTCGGGCCCGAAGACGTCGCAGACGAGATCCGCCGCGCGTCGTGCGATCGCGAGCAGCCCGTCGTCGCCACCCGGCCTCGTCCGCTCGCGAGCGACGGCCGCCTGGAAGAGATGGCCGAGGCAGTAGAGCTCGTGCCCCCACTCCAGGTCGGACCACCGCGGCTGCTGCCCGGGGCGTCCGAACTCGGTGTTGAGGTAGCCGTCGGCCTCCTGCGCCGCCGCCACCCGCGCCACGACGTCGCGGAAGGTGCGTTCGAGCGCGGGATCGTCGCCGCGACCGATCTCCCACGCGGTGGCTTCGAGGTACTTGTACACCTCGGAGTCGCTGAACTCGCGTCCCCGGCGACCCGCCGGGAGGGTTCCTGCGGCGGCGCGATCGAAGTTCGGCAGCCATCCCTCGGACTCGAGACGACCGAGGATGTGGTCGAGCGTGTGGGCGGCGTTGACGCCCTGTCGCTCGCCCCAGAAGCCGCCGATGATGCGGACGTCACCGAGGCCGAGGGGGCGCAGGCGAGAGCGGGTCGGGAGGACGGGAGCGGCGACGGTGCGCGCCGTGTCCGGGTCGAGCGGACGGGAGGGGAGGGTGGTCGACATGGTCATCCCTTGAAGGCGCCGGACATGAAGCCGCGCACGTAGTGACGTTGGAGGATCAGGAACAGGACGATGCACGGCAACGCGAGCACGACGACGCCCGCCTCGGTGACGCCGTAGTCGATGACGCCCATGGTCTGGCCGCGCAGGTTCGCAACCGCGAGGGGCAGCGTGATGCGCGATTGGTCGTTGATGAGGATCAGCGGGGCGATGAAGTCGTTCCAGGCGGTGAGGAACGCGAACAGGCCCACCGTGATCAGGCCCGGCTTGACCGCCGGGAGCAGCACGCGCCATAGGGCGCCGAAGCTCGTGCACCCGTCGACGAGGGCCGCCTCGTCGAGCTCCCGGGGCACCGACTCGAACGAGATGCGCATCATGAACATCGAGAACGGCAGCTGGAACATCGTCAGTACGAGAGCCACACCGACGAGCGAGTTCTGCAGCCCGACGGCGTTGAGGATGACGTAGAGCGGGATGAGCAGCGTGGCGTAGGGCACCATCAGGATCGCCAATACCAGGAGGAACAGCAGGTTCTTCCCCGGGAAGGAGAAGCGGGCGAAGGCGTAGCCGCCGAAGAACGACACGATGAGCGTGAGGGCCACGGTCAGGAGCGACACGAACAGCGAGTTGCCCAGGTACACCCAGATTCCCGACTGGAAGCTCGCCAGTTTGGCGTAGTTGGCGAACCCCCACCCGTCGACCTGGCTCGTTCCCGCCTGCGGGCTGACGGATGCCACGCCAGTCCACACCAGCGGATACAGGAAGATGATCGCCAGGGCACCGGTGAAGATCTTTGAGGGGAGTCCCCACAACACGGGTCCCCGGAGTCGACCGCGACGGCTCGTGGATCCCGGAGCGATGATCGCCCGGGTGCTCAGGGTCGCCGGGCGGGCGGGAGTGTCGGTCAGGGCCATGTCAGGACTCCTCGGTGCGGCGGAACGCGCGCAGCTGCACGACGTTGATGACGACCAGCGCGACCAGGATGATCACCGACAGCGCGGCGGCGATGCCGAGGCTGTTCTGTCCCTGGAAGGCGATGTTGTAGATGAGCTGAACGACCGTCATCGTGCTGTTGTCGGGCCCGCCCTTGGTGAGGATGTAGAACTGGTCGAAGGCCAGGAGCGACCCCGTCACGCACATGACGGTGGTGAGGGCGAAGGTGGGCCGGAGCAGCGGGACGGTGATGTCCCGGAAGATCTGCCAGCGGGAGCCGCCGTCGATCCGCGCGGCCTCGTAGATGTCCTCCGGGATCCCCTGCAGTCCGACGAGCAGCAGGAGCATGTAGAACCCCGCGAAGCGCCAGACGATGAGGAACACCGTCGACCAGAGCGCCCCGTCGGGCGATCCCAGGAAAGTGATGCCCCACGACTGCATGAGCCCGGCGAACGGGCCGGCGATGGGGGAGTAGAGCACGTAGAACAGCAGCGACGCCGAGGCAAGCCCGAGCGCGCTGGGCAAGAGGAATGCTGTGCGGAGGAAGCCCTTCCACCGGGTCGACTCCTGCACGAGGAGCGCGAGTCCCAGACCCAGGCCGATCAGCAGGACGGTGGTGATCACCGTGTACAGCAGCGTGAAGCGTACCGACTCCCAGAAGAGGCGGTGGTTCAGGGCATCGGCGAAGTTCTCGGGGAAGTTCGGGCCCATGTTGCCCCGGAGCAGGGGCCACTCCGAGCCAGACATCTGCAGGACGAGGAGGAGGGGGATGACGAAGAGCGCGACGACGAACAGCGCCGTCGGGGCGGCGTACAGCCAGCCCTGGACGGGTCCGCCGAGCGCCGAGCGCGCGTAGCGTGAGCGCCGGGCGGGGGAGGAGAGAGCCACGGTGTTCCTTCCGGGGAGGGGGGTGCCGGGTGAGCTGCCCGGCACCCCCGCGGGGTTACTGCGACAGGACCGCGGTGATCTCGTCGTTGTCGGCGTCGACGGTGTTGGTTCCCTGGAGGACGGCGTTGCGCACGAGAGTGAGCCAGGGGCTTCCCGGGGCGTTGAACGCCTGCTGGAAGTTCAGCGCGACCGGCGTCTTGCCCTTTCCGGCGACCTCGTTGATGGCGACCTGGCGCGGGTCCTTCGCCGCGTACTCGTTGTCGGCGAGGTCGGACCGCGAGACGGTGCTGCCGCCCTTCGCGAGGACGCCGACCTGCGCGTCCTCGGACGTCAGCCACGACAGGAAGTTCCATGCCTGCGGTGACTGCTTCGAGTCCTTGGAGATACCGATTCCGTCGCCACCCACGAACGTAGATTCGCCCCCCTTGACGCCGGGGATGCCCGAGACGCCCGCGTCGAAGGTCAGGCTCGGCAGCAGGGTGGCCGGGAAGGGCATGATGCCGACCTTGCCCTCCTGGAAGCCCGCGACCCAGGTCGCGCCGGTCTCGTCAGCCGAGCCGGGTGCGACGGCGCCCGAGGCGTCGAGGTCCTTCCACGTGGAGTAGACCTTCTTGGCGGCGTCGTTGTTGAGCAGCGACTGCGTGCCGTCGGCGTTCAGCACCTCTTCGCCCGAGGCCCAGACGGAGGGGAACCAGGTGAACAGCAGGCAGCCACCGCAGTTGAGCCCGGTGGACGTGCCCGAGACGCCGGGCTTGTTGAGCGCCTGGACGGCCTTGGCCGTCTTGGCGAAGTCGTCGATCGTGGCGGGGGCCTTCTCGGGGTCGAGACCGGCCTCCTTGACGAGGTCCTTGTTCCACATCATGACCGAGAGGTCGAGCACGAACGGGAGCACGTACTCCTTGCCGTCGAGCGTGCCCGCGTCGAGGTGTCCCTGGTTGATCGAGGACTTGTACGACAGGCCGTCGATCTGCGCCGAGACATCCTGGAACAGACCCTGCTGCACCCAGTTGGGCACGTACACGATGTCGGCCGCGAACAGGTCGGGCAATCCGCCCGAGCCCGCCGCCGCGCCGACCTTCGCGACGTAGTCGTCGTTGGGGACCACGGTCAGCTCGACCTGGTTCTTGTGGCTCGCGTTGTACGCGGCCACGAGGTCCTTGGCCTGCTTCTCGAGGGGAGCGCGCGTCCACAGGGTCAGGGTCGCGCCGTCGTCGGTGCCCTCCGCCGGGATGTCGGCGGGAGCGGCGGTGCTGGATCCGCCGGAACACGCGGCCAGGCCGCCGACGAGAGCGCTTGCGGCCAGGATGGCCGTCGCTGCCCGAAGGGCGAAGCGGCGCCGGGATGGGGTCATTGCAATCTCCTCTAGCTCTTCATTGAGCGGATGCGACATTCGGGGTCGGCACCGCTGTACAGGGGGGGATATCGAAAGTACCGAAATCCCTTTCGGGACGGTAACGTGAGTACCGCCGATTCGTCAAGACGGCAAATGGTTACGAACGAGAAACGGATCCCGATGACCGCCGATGCCACGCGCGCCGCCACCCTGAGCGACGTCGCGCGTCGCGCCGGTGTCTCGATCGCCACCGCCTCCAAGGCCCTCAATGGTCGCGGCGATGTCGCCGCGGGAACGCGCAAGCGTGTGATGGAGGCCGCTGCCGAACTCGCGTTCACCCCCAACGCAATGGCGAGGGGGCTGCTCGCGGGTCGCACCGGCACGGTGGGCCTGCTGACGAACGACCTCGAGGGGCGCTTCGTGATCCCCATCCTCATGGGCGCCGAGGATGCCTTCGGTGCCGGGCAGATCAACGTCTTCCTGTGCGATGCGCGGGGCGACGCCATCCGCGAGCAGCATCACCTGCGGGCCCTGCTGAGTCGTCGTGTGGACGGGATCATCGTCGTGGGGCGGCAGACCGACCCGCGGCCGTCCCTCGGACAGGAGCTGCCGGTCCCCGTCGTCTACGCGTACTCGCCGTCGGACGATCCCCGCGACCTCTCGCTGACGCCGGACAACTACTCCGGCGGTCGTCTCGCCGTGGAGCATCTCCTCGCGTGCGGGCGACGGCGCATCGCCCACATCTCGGGGGACCCGTCCTATGCGGCCGCACAGGATCGTCTCGCCGGGGCGCGTGCGGCCCTGGCCGCGGCCGGGCTCGACTTCGTCGGCGAGCCGATGTTCGCCGCGTGGAATGAGCACTGGGGCCGTGACGCCGCCGCGATGCTGCTGGAGCGGCATCCGGAGGTCGACGCCGTGTTCTGCGGATCGGACCAGATCGCTCGGGGCGTGCTGGACACGGCCCGCGACCTCGGGCGCGACGTGCCGGGTGATCTCGCGGTCATCGGTTACGACGATTGGGAGCTGCTGACGCAGAACGCCCGGCCGCCGCTGACGAGCATCAACGCCAACCTGCAGCAGCTCGGTCGTCAGGCCGCGCAGCGCGTGTTCGACGCCATCGACGGGGTCGACGTCGGCTCGGGGACGCATCAGATGCCCGTGAAGCTCATCATCCGCGGGTCGACGATCGCGCACCGCTGAGCGATCTTCCACGGGTTTTCGTTGATCTTTCGAAATTACCGAAAACCATTGCGAAACTCTCTCGGCTCTCGCTAGCGTGCCAGCCACGTACACGCTGCTCATCGACGAGCAGCGCCGAGAGGAACAGACACCGTGGACTGCACACCGACGATCCCCCATCGCGTCGGGCGCTCCGTGATCGCCGCGACGGCGATCGCGACGCTGCTGGCGACGGCCTTCGTGGCCGCGCCGGCGCACGCCGCCAACACCGACATCGGGTACCCGACCTTCTCGGGGAGCCCGAACCCCGTCCCCGATACCGGTGTCACCTACACCCCGGGAAACGAACTGCGGAGAATCTTCGACGCCGACGTGGCGGCCGGCGCGGGCGCGAGCCCCGCGAAGGACTTCTGGATGGACGAGATGCTCGCACGCACCGGCGACGCGGGCAGCTTCGGCGACAACAACCAGTGGCTGTTCACGCGCGGGCGTGCGGCCTTCATGAAGGAGCACAACCCGTCGGCTCTCGGTTTCGGTGGGCAGCTGGCGTACTGGGAGGCGATCGACGGCCGCTCCGGGTACACGATCACCGCCCGCGTCGGCGGCGAGGAGGTCGCTCTCACCGAAGACGTCGCGCAGCGCAAGCAGACGCCCAGCTACTGGCGGAGCGTCCACCGAGGCGACGGCCTCGAGGTCGTGCAGACAAAGTTCATCACCGACGCGAACGTCCTGGTGACGAACCTCGAGGTGCACGCGACGGGCGACGCGGTCGATGTCGAGCTCGTGGCATCCTCCCCCTATGCCGCGACCGTCGACGGCGACGAGCTCGTCGGCCACGTCGAGGCGCTCAACGACCTCACGAGGATCTCGCCGCGCTTCTCGGGCGACGGCTTCGTGTCCGCCGGCGAGACTCTGACGCGGACGCTGTCGGTCCCGGCCGACGGCTCGGCCACCGCGAAGCTGCAGCTCGGCCTCGTCACCGATGAGATCGCGGCCTCGCGCACCGAGTACGACGCGACGCGCGCGCAGTCGGCCGGCGAGGCGTACACGACGCACGTCACCGCCTACAACCGGTGGTGGGCCGAGAACGTGCCGTACCTGGACACCCCCGAGGACAACATCGACAAGACGCTCTTCTACCGCTGGTGGCTGATGCGCTACAACTTCCTCGACGCCGACATGCCGGGCAACACCTACCAGTTCCCGGTCGCCATGGAGGGCGTCCTCGGGTACAACAACTCGATCGTGCTCACAACGGGCATGTTCATCGACGACCTGAAGTACTTCCGCGACCCGATCTACTCGTACGGGCCCTGGGTCTCGACGGGGGAGACGAGCAAGAGCTATAAGTTCGTCGACAACCCGGGCGATCCGGCCAACTGGTCGAACAGTTACACCCAGTACATCTCCGAGGCCGCGTGGCGCTCGTACGAGCTGCACGGTGGCCCGACCGCGATCGCGGGGAACCTCGCCAAATACGCCGAGGACGACGTCAAGGGTCTGCAGGACGCGTACGACTTCAACAAGAACGGCCTCATCGAGTACAACTGGGGCGCGATGACCGGCAACGACGCGGATGCCGTGTCCTTCCACTGGAAGGGCGGGTACCAGGACCGCGCCGAGAACGCGTACCTCTACTCCAACGCCCTCGCCTCGGCCGAGGCCTACCGGACGGCCGGCAACGCCGCCAAGGCCGACGAGATGGAGGCCTTCGCGCAGAACATCAAGACGCAGGTCATGAAGGTGCTCTGGAACCCCGACACCAAGCTCCTCGAGCACGCGATGGCGAACAACGGCGAGCACGTGCCATGGAAGGAGATCAACAACTACTACCCGTTCTCAGTGGGCCTGGTGCCCAAGCCCGGCGACGCCGACTACAACGACGACTACGTCCAAGCGCTGCGGCTCTTCGCCGACGACAAGCAGTACCCGATCTTCCCCTTTTACACCGCGAACCAGGCCGATCAGGCCGCGTACAACGCCACCGGTGGCCAGGGCAGCAACAACTTCTCGGTCATCAACTCCACGGTGACCTTCCGCATGCTCTCGAAGGTGCTGCGCGACTACCCCACCGACGCGATCAACGCCGACTGGTACAAGAAGCTCCTGTACTGGAACGCCTGGGCGCACTACCAGAACGGTGGCGACAACCGCCTGCCCGACCAGAACGAGTTCTGGGCGAACGGTTCGGCCGACCCGCAGAAGATCGACTACCGCTCGTGGATCCACCACACGATCCTCGGTGCCACGAACTTCACGATGATCGAGGACGCGATGGGCGTGCGCACCCGCGACGACGCCAAGATCGAGCTCGACCCGATCGACATCGGCTGGGACCACTTCACGGCGAACAACATCCGCTACCGCGACCGTGACCTGACCGTCACCTGGGACGCTCCGGGCGGGACGCGGTACTACGGCGGCGACGTCCCCGAGGGCTACTCGGTGTTCCTCGACGGGAAGCTCGCCTTCACCGTCGACAAGCTCTCGCACGTCATCTACGACCCGGCCACCGGAACGGTGCAGGTCGTCAAGGGTGACGCGAAGGTGACCACCGCGACGACCTCGTCGGTTCAGGCACCGCAGGACGTGCGCTTCGCCGACGACGCCCGCGTCGTCGACCTGTTCGCCAAGGCGGGTGCCGACGTGCGCACCGCGAGCACGGGCAGCGCGAACCTCGCCGAATCGGCCACCGCGACCTTCTCGGCATCCGGACGTGCGCCCTCGGGCGCCGTGGACGGGACCACGATCAACGAGCCCTTCTGGGGCACCGCGGGCTCGCCCAACGCGAAGGACTCCCTCACCGTCGAGCTCGGCGGCGAGAAGACGTTCGACGACATCCGCCCCTACTTCTACGCCAGTTCGTCGACGGCTACCGCCCCCGGGTATGCCGAGCCGTCGGTCTACACCCTCGAGGTGCGCCGCGACGGGCAGTGGTCGGTGATCCCGCAGCAGGCCCGGACACCCGCGTACCCCCGCGCCAACTACAACCACGTCCAGTTCCCCGAGGTGACCGGCGACGCCGTACGCTTGACCGTCACCCACGCCAGCGGCATGAAGACCGGGGTCAAGGAGCTGCAGGTCTTCCACACGGGCGTTGCCGCTCCGGCATCCACGAATCAGGCTCCGCTCGTGACCGCGTGGCAGGATCGTCAGGCCTCCGTGGGTGGCGCGGCCGCGCTGGTCGGCACCGTGAAGGACGACGGGCTGCCCTCCGGCGAGGTGTCGTCGCGGTGGAGCGTCGTGAGCGCTCCCGAGGGGGCGACGGTGCTCTTCGATGACGCCGCGGCCGCTTCGACCACCGCGCGCTTCTCCGACAAGGGCCAGTACGTGCTGCGTCTGACCGCCGACGACGGCGAGAAGACGTCGCAGACCGACGTGACCGTGCAGGGGGAGCCGGTCGACTCGGGCACGAACGTCGCGCCCGAGGCGACCCCGACCGCCGAGTACACGGCGGGCTGGAACAACGTCAAGGCCGTCAACGACGGCAAGGTGTTCTTCACCGGCGGCAGCCAAAGCGACATCTGGGGAACGTGGTCGGGCAACCACCCGGCGACACGCTGGCTGCAGTACGAGTGGAAGACGCCGCAGCGCCTCGCCGGGGCGGAGATCGCGTTTTGGAGTGATCAGACCGACCCGTCCTCCGCGAACGGCGTCAATGTCCCAAAGGGGTGGAAGGCGCAGTACTGGACCGGTTCGGACTGGGCCGACGTTGCAGATCCCTCCGAATACACCGTCAAGCGCGACGAGACGAACTCGGTCACCTTCGACGCCGTCACCACGACGCGCCTGCGTGTCGTTCTGCAGGCCGCGGGCAACGGACCGTACGCGGCGGTCGCCGTCAGCGAGCTCAAGGTGTTTGCCGACGCGCCGACCTCGATCGAGCCGATCGACGTGCGCACGGCCGTGGGCACGAAGCCGGAGCTTCCGGCGACGGTGGATGCCACCTACTCCGACGGCAGTCACGCCGACCTCCCCGTGACCTGGGCCGAGGTCACCGATGCCCAGGTCGCCGGTGAGGGCAGCTTCCCGGTGTCGGGGATCGTCCCCGGCTCGCCGGTGCCGGCCAAGGCCACGGTCTGGGTCCGCGCGACGGCGCCCGGGCAGATCAACCAGGTGGATGCCGTGACCAGCCGCACCCAGCCGGGTGTCGCGCCGGTGCTGCCGAAGACAGTGGGCGTGCTGTTCAATGACGGCTCGCGTCAGGACCTGCCGGTGACGTGGGACACGGTCGACGCCTCGTCGTACGCGGCTCCCGGGCAGTTCACGGTCGCCGGGACCGTGCAGAGCGATCTGCCCGGCACGAAGGCCGCCTCGGCCGCGGTGACGGTCGGGGGCGGCGGTGACGACACGAAGGCGCCCACGGTGGCGTTCCAGGTGTCTCCGGCCGCACCGGGTTCGGGGTGGTACACCCAGGCCGTCGCCGTCGATGTGACGGCGCGCGATGACCAGGACGCCTCTCCGCGCATCGAGGTGCGGGTGGATGCCGGCACCTGGACCGCCTACACCGGCACCGTCTCGGTGACCGGCGACGGATCCCACGTCGTGCAGGCGCGGGCCACCGATGCCGCGGGCAACACGTCCGCGGTGGCCGAGCAGGCCGTGCGCATTGACACCACGGCCCCGGCCGTCGAGGTGACGACGGATGCCGTCGCCCGCACGGTGAAGGCGGCGGCGACGGACGCCGGATCGGGTGTCGCGTCGATCGAGTACCGCCTGGGCGAATCCGGCGGCTGGAAGGCGTTGACGGGCTCGGTCCTCATCGGTCTCGACGAGACGACGGTGCAGGTGCGCTCCACCGACAAGGCCGGCAACGTCTCGGCGGTCGTCGAGCGGACGGTGCCGAAGGCCGACGGCTCGCAGCGGCGCAACGTCGCTCTGCTGGCCACGCCCACGGCATCCGGGACCGCTGGATGGAACAAGGTCACCGGTCTGAACGACAACGTCCAGCCGACGTCGTCGGGCGACGTCACGCCGAACGACAACGCGAACGTGTGGGGCGTCTGGCCCGCCGTGACCGACCAGTGGGTGCAGTACGACTGGACCGAGCCGGTGCGGATCGGCGAGCTGGGCGTGTACTTCGTGTCGAACATCGACGCGCAGGGTCTGGGCATCGACGTCCCGGCGAAATGGAAGGCCGAGTACTGGGATGCCACGACGAGCGCGTGGGTGCCGGTGAAGAACGCGGGGGCCTACGGCACCGCGAAGGACGCGTACAACACCGTGTCGTTCGACCCCGTGACGACGAGGAAGCTCCGCCTCACCCTCGACCCGGTCGGGACCGAGCAGGGCAAGGGCAGCGTCGGCATCAAGGAATGGCAGGTGTGGGAGCAGCCGGAGACTCCGGTCCCCGACACGCAGGCGCCCGTCGTCACCACCTCGGTCGACCCCGCCGCTCCCGCGAGCGGCTGGTATACCGGCACGGTGAAGGTCTCGGCCTCCGCCATCGACGACCGGGACGACGCCCCCGTCATCGAGGTGCGCGTCGGCGACGGGGCGTGGGCGGCCTACGCCGAGCCCGTCGAGGTCGCGACCGACGGGATGACCACGTTGTCGTTCCGGGCGAGGGATGCCGCAGGCAACACCTCCGACCCTGTCGGTGTCGAGGTGAAGCGAGATGCCACCAAGCCCACCGCCGACGTCGGATGGAACGCTGCGTCGCGCACGGTGACCCCCGCGGGCGCCGACGCGGGGTCGGGTGTGTCCGTCGTCGAGTACCGACTGGGCGAAGGGCCGTGGACGGCCGCGACCGGCAGCATCTCCGTCGGGGATGCCGCGACGACGGCGCGCGTGCGGGTCACGGACGTCGCGGGGAACGTGTCCGACGTCGCCGAGGTCGCCGTGCCTGCGAAGCCAACGGATCCCGGAACCGATCCCGGGACGGACCCGGGTACAGATCCCGGCACGGACCCGAGCGTCGACCCCGCGGGGACGCTCACCGGAGCCGAGGTGGTGCGCGTCGGTGTCGCGCACGTCGCTCCGGGCGGACAGCTGCCGGTCTCGGTGACGGGCGCGAATCCAGGCACGGTCTTCGCCGTGGAGTTCCGCTCGACGCCGGTGCGTCTCGGGACGCTCACGGTCGGAGCCGACGGATCGGCCTCGGGAGTGTTCTCCGTCCCGGCATACGCCGAAGCCGGAGTGCACACCGTCGCGCTGATGGTCCCGGGCGGAGAGGTCACCGCGCAAGTGACGGTGGCCGTACCGGGCGTGTCGTCCCCGCAGACCCCGCCCCTGGCGGTGACAGGTCAGGACGACCGGGCGACCCGCGTGGCGCTCGGCCTCGGAGTGAGCGTGCTCGTCCTGGGGCTCGTCGCGATGGTCATCGCCCGTCGGCGCCATCGGCGCTCGATCTGACCGACGCGGGAGGGTCGGGAGCGTTCGCGCCCCGACCCTCCCGCCCCTTCACCGCCCGACGTCAGAACCCCTGCGCGGCGGGCTTGAGCGCCCACGCCTCGCGATAGGCATCCGCCAGCGTCAGTTGCCGCGCGGCGTCTTCATCGGCCAGCACCGTGACGTGCGCGTGCAACTGGATCGCGGAGCCGGGCAGGCTCGCCGAGACGGGGCCTTCCACCGCACCGGCCAGCGCGGCGCTCTTGTCGGCACCGAACGCCAGCAGGAGGAGGTGCCGGGCCTCGCGGATGGTGCCGATGCCCTGCGTGATGCAGTGCACGGGGACGTCGGCGGGGTCGGCGAAGAAGCGCGCGTTGGCCTCGCGGGTCGAGGCGGCCAGCGTCTTCACGCGCGTGCGCGAGCCGAGCGAGGATCCGGGCTCGTTGAAGCCGATGTGACCGTTGCGTCCGATGCCGAGGATCTGGATGTCGACTCCGCCCGCCTCATCGATCGCGCGGTCGTAGGCCGTGGCGGCGGCGAACGGATCGGCCGCGCGGCCGTCGGGCACGTGCACGTGCGCCGGGTCGAGACCGAGCGGTGCGGTCACGGTGCGCTCGATGACGGCCGCGTACGACTCCGGGTGGCCGGCGGGAAGACCCACGTACTCGTCGAGCGCGAACGCCCGCACTCCCGAGGTGTCGAGGCCGTCCTCGGCGATGCGCCGGGCCAGGTGGCGGTAGAACCTCTCGGGGGTCGAGCCCGTCGCCACGCCCAGGACGAGACGCGGCTGCGCCGCGATCGCCCGCGCGACGTGGTCGGCGGCCAGCGCGGACGCCTCGTCCGCGCTCCGGGTGATCACCACTTCGGCCATCAGACCAGCTCCATTCTGTGCCCCGCCGTCAGCACGGCGCCCCACGCCCCGGCCCACGACCCGAGCTGCGCGCGGATGATGGGGGGAACCGCGTGGAAGGTTGCCCGGCGGTGGGCCTTCTCGATCGCGGGGTCGATGATCCAGGCGGGGGAGTTCGACAGCCCGCCGCCGATGACGATCACCCCGGGGTCGATCATCGCCATCACGCTCAGCAGCCCGTTGGCGAGAGCCGTGGTGGCCTCGTCGAGGATCGCGCGCGCGGTGCCGTCCCCGCGCTCGGCGGCGAGGACCACGTCGAGGGCGGTCGACTGCGCGTGGACTCCACGAGCGCGGTCCCAACGCGCGCCGAGGCGCGTGCCGCCCAGCACCGACTCGAGGCATCCGGACTGCCCGCAGGTGCACTTCTCGTCGCCGCCGGTGGCGATGTGGCCGATCTCTCCCGCGCCGCCGTGGGCTCCCTTGCGCACCGATCCATCGACGACGTGAGCTCCGGCGATGCCCGTGCCGAGGGCCAGCACGAAGACGTCCTCGGCTCCCCGTCCGGCGCCGAGAACCGCCTCCGCGATCGCCGTAGCGACGCCGTCCTGGACGGCTTCTCCCGGGATGCCGAGGCGGTCCGACAGCTCGCGAGCGGGGGCGAGCCCCTCGAGCCAGCGCATGTTCGCGCTCGTGGAGACGACGCCGGACGCTTCGTCGAGGATTCCCGCGACGGTGAGGCCGAACGCGTCGGCGCGGTCGTCGGCGAGGAAGGACCGCGTCAGGGCGGCCAGCTCGTCCATCGCCGCGGGTCCGCGCGGGGTCGGCGCGTCGGTCGTGCGCACGTGCTCGAGTCGCCCGTCGATCTCGCGCGCGAGCAGCAGCTTGACCCGCGTGCCCCCGTTGTCCACTCCCAGAAGAAGCGTCATCTCGCCTCCTCGGTCGAACGCAGGATGCCGAGCAGGCGGCGCGCCTCGTCGGCATCGACGGTCTCGTGTCCGCCGCCGTCGGGCGCCGCCGACCCGAGCGCGACCCCCGTGCGACCGGTGACGGTGCGCTTGGCGGAGGCGTGGACGGCGTCGACGCCGGTCGCGGCGATCCGCTCGACGTTGTCGGAGCGCACGCCGCTGCCCGCCATGATCTCGATGTCGTGATCCGCGCGGCTCACCAGGCGCGCGAGGACCGGGAGCGCATCCTCGGCGCGAGCCGCGCCGCCCGAGGTGAGCACCCGGGCGACACCGAGCGCGGTCAGGCGGTCGAGGCCGGCGTCGAGGTCGGACAGGTTGTCGAACGCCCGATGGAAGGTGACCGGGGCTCCATCGGCCGCGGCCACGATACGCGACACCAGAGCCTCGTCGACGCGACCGTCGCGGAGGCCCCCGACGACCACCCCGGTCGCCCCGTGCGCGAACGCCCAGCGGACGTCCTCGACGATCAGGTCGCGCTCGGCGTCGTCGTAGGCGAAGTCGCCCGCGCGCGGTCGCACGAGCACGTGAACCGGGATGCCGGACCCGGCCGCCGCGGCGATGAGACCCGCCGACGGGGTCAAGCCACCCAGCGACAGGGCGGAGCACAGCTCGATACGGTCGACCCCGAGGTCGGCCGCGACGCGGATGCCGGCGGCATCCTGGACCGCCAGTTCGAGCGCCGTCATCGCAGCACCGCCGCCGTCAGGTCGGGGGCGGCTTCGAACGCGTCGAAGGGGAACATCGGCCGCCCGATGCGGTGGTGCCCGAGCCGCACGAGGTCCTGATCCACCGGGCCGGGCGTGAGGGCCAGCGTCCAGCCCGCGGCGACGTCGTACAGCGTGGGCTCGAGGTAGCCGATCTTCGTCACGAGGATGTCGGTGGCGAGCGGGTCGATCCCGATCGCGCGGAAGTCGTCGACGGCGTGGAACGCCTTGCGGCGCTCGGTCACGATCACCCGCAGGGCGCCGATCCCGATGACGACGACGCGACCGGCGACCGGGTCGTCGTAACGACCGGCCAAGAGGCCGGCGAGACGGACCGGGCCGCTGACGCGGTCGTCGACACGGGCTCCGGCCTCGACGTCCACCGGCGCTCCCACGGCGGTGTCGTCGAGGGAGGCCACCGCGTCCGGGTCGAAGATCGAGGCGACGGCGACGGTGAGGTCATCCGCAGCGCCCGTGAGGCGTTCGTCGGCCAGCAGCTGGTGCAGCGTCCAGGTGACGTCGCCCGAGCCGCCGGCACCCGGGTTGTCGCCGGAGTCGCTGACCAGGTACGGCCGCGCCCCGCCGGCAGCGCGATGGGCGAGTCCGGCGGAGATGCCCTCCGCGAGCGAGCCGGGCGGCCCGACGAACGAGAACTCGTCGCGCGCATCCCACAGCGCGCGGGCGAGGGTCTCCGCCTCCGCCACGATCGCCTCAAGGTCGGCGCCACTGACGATCACCGTCGCATGGCAGCGGGGTTCGTCCGCCCACGCGTAGCCGATCCAGATGGACGCGTCCGTGACTCCCGGCATCCGTTCCACCTCGGCGAGGCGCGCGTAAAGGCTTCGAGCGGGCTCGACGCGCGTGGACGTCTTCTCGCCGGGCAGCAGGATCGGCACCCGTACCCAGGCGCGCGTCGGGCGCTCCTCGCGGCCCACCCAGGCGAGCAGCGTCCGCGCCGCGCGCTCGCGGGTGTCTTCCGCGTCCTCGTGCGGAGCGAGACGGAAGCACGTCGGCAGGTCGACGGAGCGGGCGAAGCGTTCCGAGACGTTGCCGTGCAGGTCCATCGGGGCGGCGATCAACGGCCGCGCGCCGACGACCGCGCGGACGGCCTCGACGAGGTCGCCCTCAGCGTCGTCCATGCCCTCGACGCCCATCGCTCCGTGGACGTCGAAGTAGACGGCATCCACGTTCCCGACCTCGGCGAGGCCGTCGACGATCCGGGAGCGGAAGTCGTCGTACACCTCGCGACGCACCTGCCCGCCGGGGATCGATCGCGCGTAGAAGACGCCGATCCACTCGGCGGCATCCCCCAGCGGCGTGCCGGGCGCGAGGAACGGATAACGCGTGAGCACCTCGCTCCCGCGCAGCACGACGAAGTCGTCGTGACCGGCGCGGTGGGCGGCGTACGCGCTGGACTCGATCGCCATCCCGGCGATGACGATCCGGGGCAGTCGCGCGGTCATCGCCCGCCCAGCCCCGACGTCGCGATGCCCTTGACCAGGTGCTTCTGCAGGGCGATCACGAGGATCGTGGTGGGGATCATCGAGATGATCGTCGCCGCCATCTGCAGGTCCCACCGCGTTCCGGTCTGGGTCGCGAAGCTCGCGAGACCGATCGGCAGGGTTCCGAGCGCGTTGTAGTCGTTGACGGTCACGAGGGGCCAGAGGTAACTGTTCCAATAGTTGAGGAAGGTGAACACGGCCAGCACCGCGAGCGCCGAGCCCGCCAGCGGGAGGATCACCTGCAGGAAGGTGCGGACGGGACCGGCGCCGTCCATGCGCGCGGCCTCCTCGAGTTCGAACGGGATGCCACGGAAGAACTGCCGCATGAGGAAGGTGCCGAAGGCGGTGAAGGCCCAGGGGAAGATGAGCGACTGGTACGTGTCGACCCATCCGAACCACTGCATGACCACGAACATCGGGATGACCAGCACTTCCTGCGGGACCATCAGCGTGCCGAGGAACAGCACGAACACGATGTCGCGCCCGGGCCAGCGCAGACGTCCGAAGGCGTACCCGGCCGTCGACGAGACGACGAGGACGACGAGGACCCCGGCGATCGACACGAAGAACGAGTTCGCGATGTAGGTCGTGAACGGGGCGAAGCTGAACACCTCGAGGAAGTTCTGCCAGCGCACCTCGCTGCCGATCAGCGTCGGAGGCGCGAGCAGGACCTCGTTCGACGGCTTCAGGGCCGAGAAGAACGCGTAGATCAGCGGAGCGGCGAAGATGACCGCCGCGACGATCACGGCCACGTACGCGCCGATCAGCCCGAGGCGCTCGCCGCGGGAGGCCGGCTGGCCGCGGCGCCGACCGCGTCGGCCACCGCGCGGGCCGTCAACGGCGGTCGCGGGCGACAGCGGGGTCGGGCGGGGGGTCTGTCGCAGGGTCTCAGTGCTCATAGTGCACCCACCTCTTCTGCGCCCGGAACTGCAGCGCCGTGATGCCGATGATGATGACGAACAGGATCCATGCGCCCGCGGCGGCGAGACCGAGGTCCTGGAACTTGAAGCCGGTGTTGTAGATGAACATCACCAGCGGCACGGTCGACGTGCCGGGGCCGCCGCCGGTGAGCAGCTGCGGCTGCGCGAAGACCTGCATCGAGGAGATGATCGTCATCACCGCGGCGAAGAAGATGGCCGGCGAGATGAGCGGGATGATCACCTGCCAGATGAGACGGATGCCACGGGCCCCGTCGATCTGCGCGGCCTCGACGACGGAGGTGGGCACCTGTTCGAGGGCCGCGGTGAGGACGAGCATGTTGTAGCCCATGCCGGCCCACACGCTCATCGCGACGACGGCGAGCATCGCCCAGTTCTGGTCGACGAGGAAGTTCGGCAGTTCCCACCCGAAGAGCGAGACGGTCATGCCGTTGAGCAGACCATCCGGCTGCAGCACGAGCCGCCAGATCAGCGCGCTCGCCACGATCGGCGTCACCACGGGGATGAAGAACAGCACCCGGAAGACGGCGCGACCGCGGATGCGGGGACCGAGCAGCAGCGAGAGTCCCAGCGCCACGATGAGGTTCAGCGGCACGTAGAGCAGCGTGAAGACCGCGGAGTTGCGCAGCGCCGGCCAGAAGTCGGGCGAGGAGGTGAGGAGCGTCACGTAGTTGTCGAACCCGACGAAGGCGCGCTTGCCGAAGATCGGCCAGTCGAACAGGCTCATCACGATCGCGAGCCCCACGGGCAGCACGGTGAAGACCGCGAGACCGAGCACGGCCGGGGTGATGAAGCCGAGCGCCTGACGGCGCTCCCTCCGCTCGATCGTGTTGCGTCGCCGCGGGGCGATGGAGGATTCGGTGACCATCCGGTGGCCTTTCGTCATGAGGAGGCCCGCAGGAACAGCTCGATCACGGGCAGCGCGACCGACGGAGGCTGGACGGGGAGCTTGAGCGTCAGGGTCCCCGGCTCGGGGGCCGCGGGCTGGAGGTTGAACGCCTCCTGATCGGCGGGGATGTTCTCGAACAGCACCTCGGAGCCGTCGTCGAGGAACCGCGCGAAGGCGACGCGGTCGGCGAGGTCGGGAAGGTGGAGCAGGCCGAAGGGCCAGTCGAACAGGTGCGCGTAGAGGCGGTCGCCGCGCTGCGTGTAGACGACTCCCGACGGGGCGGTGAAGCTCGATGCGGCGGCTCCGCGGATGGCATCCGCGTGTCGGGTCATCCACTCGCCCACCTCGGACAGCAGGGCGGCGTCGCGCGGGGCGATCTCGCCGCGTCCGGTCGGGCCGACGTTCAGCAGAAGGTTGCCGCCCAGGGCCACCGAGCGGGCGAGCATGCGCACCAGCAGGGCCGCGCTCTTGCTGTCGTGGTTGTCGCGGTGGTAGCCCCAGCTGCCGTTGATGGTCTGGCAGGCCTCCCAGACGAGGGGGACGCCGTCGCGCTCGAAGGGGCGCACGGGCTGGTACTGCTCGGGGGTGACGAGATCGGCGGGGATGCCGAGGCGATCGTTCACGATCATGTCGGGCTGCAGCTCCCGGCACATCGCCAGGAGGGTCTCGGCATCCCAGTCCTCGGGGGACTTGCCGGGTAGGCCGTCCTCCTCGGCGGGTTCGGTGAAGTCGAAGAAGAGATAGTCGAGAGGGCCGTATCCGGTCAGCAGCTCGCGCACCTGAGCGTGCAGGTACTCCCGGTACACGGCCATGTCGCGCGCGGCGTTGCGCTCGGCGACATCGGCCGCGCCGCGCTGGGGGTGGTGCCGGTCGATCGTGTAGTGCGGGTGCGACCAGTCGAGCAGCGAGAAGTAGAGGCCGACGCGCAGTCCCTCGGCGCGGAGGGCGTCGACGTACTCGCGCACGAGGTCGCGGCCGCAGGCCTCGACGGCGTTGAACGGCGTCGTCGCCGTGTTCCACAGGCAGAAGCCCTCGTGGTGCTTGGCGGTGAGCACGACGTAGCGGGCGCCGGCCTCGCGAGCCTGACGCGCGAGGGCGCGCGCGTCGAAGAGGTCGGGGTCGAAGTACTGCGCGTAGCGCGCGTAGTCGGCGGCCTCGATGCGCTCGTAGTTCTGGACCCACTCGTGCCGGGCGGCGACGCTGTAGAGACCGAAGTGGACGAACATCCCGAAGCGGTCGTGGACGAACCAGTCGGTGCGGCTCGCGTTCATGGCGGTGTTCCTCCAGGAAGAAGGGGGAGGCGGCGCCTGATCGGCGCCGCCTCCCCGAGGGGCTTACTTACCGAAACGCTGTTCGAGACCGTCGAGCACCGACGACATGGTCGCCTGGCCCGTGTAGACGCTGACGAGCTCGTTCGGCATGGCGGTCGCGACCTGCGTCCACTGGTCGGTCACGCGCTGCGACACGGCGCCCTCGAAGGCGGCGGTGAACGCCTGGGTGAGGTTGTCGCGCGTGGCATCCGGGAGCGCGGTGAAGAACTCCGGCTGGCTGGCGAGCTGCGCGGGGTAGCCGCCCTGCTGAGCGATCACGGACTGCACGTCGGGGCTCGAAAGGGCGCCGAGCACCTTGAGGGCGGCTTCCTTGTTCTCGCAGTTCGCGGCGATGCCGTACCCCGAGCCGAGCGCCACGCCGTACGCGCCGTCGGAACCGCGCGGGATGCGCACCGCGCCCGCCGAGAAGCCGAGGTCGGGAGCGGTGAGAGTGGATGCCATCCACGTGCCCTCGATGATCATCGCGGCCTTGCCGTTCTCGAACTGGGTGGTGGTCCACGCCGAGTCGGAGGCCGAGGGGACGGCGTCCGAGACGCCGAGCTTGGTGACGAGGTCGCCGTAGCGGGTGGCCGCCTCGACGAAGCTCTCGTTGGTGAGGTCGAGCTTTCCGGAGTCGTCGACCGGCTGCAGGCCCGTCTCGGCCATCGGCAGCGAGAGCCATTGGAACTCGTCGACCGAGACGGCGAAGCCCTTCGCGCCGGCCTTCGCGGTGATCTCGCTCGCGGCCTTCTCGAAGTCGTCGATCGTCCAGTCATTGGTCGGCAGCGGGGCGCCGGCCTTCGCGAAGAGGTCGGCGTTGTAGAAGAGGAGCATCGCGGCCGTGTCGTACGGCAGGCCGTACAGCTTGCCGCCGTTCTCCATGACGCTCAGCGCACCCGGGTTGTACGCGTCCCGCGAGATCCCCATGGTGGACAGGTCGTCGTCGGTGAGCTCGTCGAACACCTCGGTGTAGCCGGCGAGGCGCTGGCCGTTCATGCCCGTGACGCAGGCGACCTTGCCCGACGCCATGTTCGTGTTGAGCTTCGTGAAGTAGTCGGCCCACGGCGCGGTCTGGAGCTCGATGGTGATGTCGTCGCCGACGAGCTTCTGGGCCACGGCCATCTGGTCCTTGAGCTTCTGCTCGGACGCGGTGTCACCGGCCCACATGTTCCAGACGATGGTCGTCTTGCCGCCGTCGGCTGCGCTGCCGCCGGAGGCGCAGGCGGTGAAGCCCATCGCCGTGACGGCGACGAGGCCCGCGAAGGCGATCCGTTTCTTGTGCATGAGGTTTCCTCTCGGGTGCGGGCTGCGGAGGTCGGGTCCGGCGTATCAGCCCTGGAGACATCGGATGAATGGGTCTTGGGGAGAAGCTAACGGCGGGAGCGACCAGGGCTTCATTCCGTAACTGACCTGTTACACAGATCGGATGAAGTCACCTTTTTGATTTCAAACCGTGAAGAAAGTCACGAGCGTGGGCGCGCGAGCGCATCGATGGATGCCGCGGACAACAGCTCGTCGCGCACGAGGAGAGCTGCCCCTCGGGCGCCGATGTCCCAGCCCTCGACCGAGGCCGCGACATCGAGCGACGACGTCGAGAGCGGCAGGCACAGGTCGTAGATGCTCGAGCGCACCCCCGCGACGAAGGCGTCGGTCGTGGCGATGATCCCGCCGAGGACGAGACGTTCGGGATTGAAGAAACCCACGACGGTCGCCAACACGCTGCCCGTGCGCAGTCCGGCTTCGCGCAGCAGGCGCGTGGCGAGCGGGTGGCCGTCCCGGGCGAGGTCGGCCAGCTGCGCCACGTCGTCCACGCGGATCCCGCCCGCCGTCATCGCCTCGCCGATCGCGCGGCCGCCGGCGATGGCATCCAGGCACCCGACCCGCCCGCAGACGCACGCCACGGTCGATCCGGCGACCGCGATGTGGGTGATGTCGCCGGCCACCCCGGTGGCCCCGCGGTAGAGGGTGCCGTCTACGATGATGCCGACGCCGATGCTCGATCCGGCTTTGACGACGAGCATGTTCGCCGAGCGGCGCCCGTCGGCGATGTGCTCTCCCAGGGCCATCGCGTTGGCGTCGTTCTCGCAGCGCACCGGGACGCCCGCGATGCCCCCGAGGATCGCGGAGGCGTCGATGCCGTTCCACCCCGGCATGCGCGAGGGCGAGATGATCCGTCCGTCCGGGACGCCGACGGGCCCGGGGACGGCGAGGCCGATGCCCGCGAGCGTGACCGGCTCCGCGGCGGCCTCCACCAGCGCGAGGACTTCTCGATGGATGCCGCGCAGCACCACTTCGGGAGCCCGGGCGATGTCGAGACTCATCCGATGACGGGCCACGCGGGTGCCGCGGAGATCCTCCAGGATGATCGTGGCGTGCGCGGCTCCGAGGTCGATTCCGGCGATGACCCGGCCGTCGCGGGCGAGGGCGAGTTTGCGCGGACGGCGACCGCCGCGGGATGCCGTTTCACCGGCCTCCTCGACGACGCCCAGGCTGAGGAGCTCGTCGACGCGCAGCGTGATCGTGGACGGCGCGAGGCCGGTCAGGCGGGAGAGGTCCGAACGCGATCGCGCGAGGCCGTCGCGGATGAGCGAGAAGACGCCGCCCGTCGACGTGAGGTGGGGGTAGGGCGCGCTCATTCCGCTGCTTTCGATGGGGGACGCGGTGACGAGATCATTGCACGTCGCGGAGCGCTCGTCAGGCGGCGACCGAGCGGGTGCAGCGACCGATTGATCAGATCTCTGCACTACGGTGGGCGGCATGACCTCGCCGCACAGCCAGCCCGTCGGCGCCCCTCCCGGACCCGTGCCCGCGCCCGCGTTCGTCGACCTCCACTGCCACGGGGCGCTCGGACACGGCTTCGACGACGCGGACATCGACGGTGTGCGCGCCGCGGTCGAGCACCATCGCGCGCACGGCACGGAGACCCTGCTCCTGAGCCTCGTCAGCGCCCCCGTCGACCGCGTCGCTCGCCGCCTCGGTGAGCTGGCGGCGATGCTCCCGTTGCTCTCCGGGGTCGCGGGCGTCCATCTCGAGGGACCGTTCCTCGCTCACGGCCGTCGCGGGGCGCACGACCCCGGGGCCCTGACCGCCCCCACGGCAGCGGCCGTCGAGCGCCTCCTCGAGGCGGGGCACGGCATCATGCGGTCGGTGACCATCGCCCCCGAGCTCCCCGGCGCGACGGACGCGATCGCTCGGTTCGTCGCCGCGGGGGTCGCCGTGGCGGTGGGTCACACCGAGGCCGACTACGACGCCGCCGCCGCGGCGTTCGATCGGGGCGCGAGCCTCCTCACGCACGCGTTCAACGCCATGCCGGGTCTCGGGCACCGCGCACCGGGGCCGGTGGGCGCCGCGCTCGCCCGCGATCACGTGGTCCTCGAGGTCATCGCCGACGGCGTGCACGTGCACCCGGTGGTGATGCGGACGCTGTTCGACGCGGCTCCCCACCGCATCGCGCTCGTGACGGACGCGATGTCGGCGACGGGGCTCGGCGACGGCGTCTACCGGTTGGGCGGGCTGGACGTCGAGGTGCGCGAGACGCGACCCGTGCTCGCGGGGACCGACACCCTTGCGGGGTCGACGCTCACGATGGACCGCGCCGTCGCGACGGTGATCGCCGCGGGCGTGCCGGAAGCGGCAGCGTGGGCTGCGGCCTCGACCGTTCCGGCGCGTGTGCTGGCGTGAGCGCTACTTCTTGGCATCCTGTCGCGGGATGACGATCTGCTTGATGATCAGCAGGACCGAGGCCGTGACGGGGATCGCGACGAGCGCGCCGAGCAGGCCGAGGAGCGTGCCGCCGACGAGCGCGCCGATCACGACGAGCGAGCCCGGGACCGAGATGGTCCGGTTCATCACGCGCGGGGTCAGGAGATATGCCTCGATCTGCATGTACACGAGGTAGACGATCGCGAAGATGAGCCCGGAGGTCGGGCTCACGATCAACGTGAAGACCGTCGCGACCGCCCAGAACAGCACGGAGCCGACGAGTGGGATGAGCGTGATCCCGAAGGCGAGTGCGGCGAGTAGGGCCGCGAAGGGCTGCTGGAGGATCGTCAGCACGATGAACGCGAACACGGCGTTGCACAGGGCGAGGACGACCATGCCGGCGAGGTACCCACCGACCGAATCGGTGATCTGGCCCGTCATGTCGGAGACCGTCGCGCGGCTGCGCGCGGGGGTCAGGCGCACGAGGCTGTTCTTCATCTTGGGCAGGGCGGCCAGGAAGTACAGGCTCAGCACGAGGACGATGATCGCGCCGGAGATGAAGGTGCCGATCGTGATTCCGACCTGCAGGAGGCCGCCGCCGATGGCCGCGATGTTCGTCGGGTTGGTGACGAAGCTCTGCACCTCTTTGAGGACGTCGCCCAGGCTGTCGCCGAAGTTCGCCTCGACCCAGTGCACGGCGTCGCTGTCGATGAGGTCGTTGACGAACGTCGGGATGTCGCCGACGAACTGCTCCACCTGCCGCACCACCGGAGGAATCAGCAGCCAGAGCGCCGCCGCGAGGATCACCGCGAGCCCGCCGAACACGATGACGATCGACCACGCGCGAGAGATCCCGCGGCGCACGAGCATGCGCACCAGCGGGTCGAGAGCGAGGGCCACGAAGAGCGCGATGGCGATGTAGATGAGCACGGTCGAAAGGCTCGAGAGCGCGAGTCCGAGAAGGATCGCGGTGAGCCCGCCGAGGGTCAGGAAGAATCCCGCGGCGTAGGGGCGGGAGATCGCCGACCAGACGGGGCGGTCACGGGACGTGGGCTCGCCGGCGTCGGCGCCCTCGGCGGTCGGGTCGGGGCGCGTCGATCGGCTCATGCTCACACTGTAGGGGTCGGCTGAGAGGACGTGTCCGCCCTTGCCTCGCCGCGATAGTCTCGGAGCGATTCCGGGAGGACATATGACGGACGCCGACCCCACGACGATCCTGCAGAACCTGCGGGGCAGCATCGACAACATCGACGCTGCGCTCATCTTCCTGCTCGCCGAGCGCTTCCGGTGCACCAAGCAGGTGGGCGTGCTGAAAGCGAAGCACGGGATGCCGGCATCCGACCCCGCCCGTGAGGAACAGCAGATCGCCCGGCTCATGCGCCTGGCGGAGGACGCGGATCTCGATCCGGCCTTCGCGGAGAAGTGGTTCAACTTCGTCGTGGCCGAGGTCATCCGTCATCACCGCTCGGCTGCGGCGCACCCCGTCGACTGACGTCCGACGCCGGGGCGCCCCGGTGCCTGCGCCCCCCTGCCCCACCGACCGGCGCCCCGAGCCCCCTGGGGGTGACGGGGCGCCATGCGAAGCGACACGCCCGGGCTGACACGCGACATCGACCTCGCGAGCACCCGTTGAGAGGGTGACGCACGCGCGCGCGTGTGCCACGTGGCATCCGGGATCGCAAGCCGGTAGGCGAACTTGCCCGTTGATCCATCAGCATGAAAACGTAGTGACGGCCCGGTTTTGGGCCGCCCACTCGACCAGTCCGCGGTCGTGGCGATGACTCGGGGGAGTCGACGTCGCGAGCGTACGGTCGGCAGTCGGGGCACGGGATCCGACATTCCGCGCCAACGCGTTCCACCCCCCGGAGCGCCGGCGACTGCCACCCGGGCGTGACCGATGCGGCCACCCGAGGCCGCCGAGGTGCACCAGTGACACATCCGCCTGCCCTCGCGCCGCATACGTCCGCGGCGCCGGCTCTGGCCGCGAAGAACCTGTTCAAGGTCTTCGGCCGCTCTCCACAGGCCGCCGTACAGAAGCTCCGCTCCGGCGCGCGCCGCGAAGAGATCGCCGAGCACGGGACCGCCGCCGTCATCGACGCGAGCTTCGAGGTCCAGCCCGGCGAGATCTTCGTCATCATGGGTCTCTCCGGTTCCGGCAAGTCCACGATCATCCGCATGCTGAACGGTCTGCACGACGCGACCGCGGGAACCGTCGAGGTGAAGGGGGACGCCCTCACCGGCGTCGGACCCGCGCGCTTGCGCTCCCTGCGGCGTGAACGCCTCGCGATGGTGTTCCAGCACTTCGCGCTCCTCCCGCACCGCACGGTGGCGGCGAACGTCGCGTATCCCCTCGAGCTCCGCGGCGTCGGCAAGGCCGAGCGCCTCGCCAAGGCCGACGAGATCCTCGCTCTGGTGGGTCTGGAGGGGTGGGGCGACAAGCTCCCCTCCGCCCTGTCCGGTGGCATGCAGCAGCGCGTCGGCATCGCCCGCGCGCTCGCCGCCGACACCGACATCCTGCTCATGGACGAGGCGTTCAGCGCCCTCGACCCGCTCATCCGGCGCGAGATGCAGGAGCAGCTCATCGAGCTGCAGCGAACCCTGAAGAAGACGATCGTCTTCATCACCCACGATCTCAACGAGGCGATGTTCCTCGGCGACCGCATCGCGGTCATGCGCGACGGGCGCATCGTGCAGATCGGCACCCCGGAAGACATCCTCACCGATCCCGCCAACGACTACGTCGAGCAGTTCGTGCAGGATGTCGACCGCGCCCGCGTGCTCACCGCCGGCAATGTCATGGAGCGTCCGCGTCCGCGCGTCGACGCCTCCGCCGGCCCGCGCGTCGCGCTCCGTCAGATGCGCGACGCCTACATGTCGGCCGTCTACGTCACCGACCGCGACCGCAAGCCGCTCGGCATCATCACGGACCGGGATGCCATCAAGCTCGTCCGCGCGGGAGAGAACTCGCTGCGCAGCAAGCTCAAGCCGATGCCGCAGAGCGTTCACGAGGACGACGTCCTGATGAACCTCTTCGTCCCCTCGGTCGAATCGCCCCTGCCCCTGGCCGTCCTCGACGCCGAGGGACGCCTGACCGGCGTCATCCCCCGTGTCACCCTGCTCGCGGCCCTCGGCCCCGGGCCCACCGTCACGGAGGAGATCACCGTGCTTCCGCAGCCCCTGCCCTCCGCCGAGATCGACGCGGCGCTCGCCGACGCGGGTCCGGCCGACGAGAGCGAGGCGGTGCGCTGATGGACGGCTTCCGTATCCCCGTCGGCTCCTGGGTCGACGCCGGCGTGGACTGGCTCCGCGACAACCTCTCCGGGTTCTTCGACGTCGTCGCGGTGACCGTCCGCTTCCTCGTCGGCGGGCTCAGCGACGTGCTGCTGGCAGCTCCCATCGTCGTCGTCATCGTCGTCGCCGCGCTGCTGGCGTGGCTGCTGCGTTCGTGGAAGCTCGCGCTCGGCACCGTCATCGGCTTCGCCCTCATCCTCGCGATGGGGCAGTGGGTCACCGCGATGCAGACGCTCGCCCTCGTGCTGGTGGCGACCGTCGTCGCCGTGGCGATCTCGGTGCCGCTCGGTATCTGGTCGGCGCGCAACCCGACCGTTCGCGCGGTGCTGAAACCGATCCTCGACTTCATGCAGACGATGCCCGCCTTCGTCTACCTGATCCCCGCGATCACCTTCTTCAGCATCGGCGTCGTGCCCGGTGTCGTCTCGACCGTCATCTTCGCGCTCCCCCCGGGCGTGCGTCTGACCGAGCTCGGCATCCGCGGGGTCGATGCCGAGACCGTCGAGGCAGGTCACGCGTTCGGCGCGACCCCGGGGCAGATCCTTCGCGGCATCCAACTGCCCCTGGCGATGCCGACGATCATGGCGGGTGTCAACCAGGTCATCATGCTCGCGCTCTCGATGGCGGTCGTCGCCGGAATCGTCGGGGCCGACGGCCTCGGCAAAGAGGTCGTGCAGTCGATCTCGACCGTCAACCTGCCCAAGGGCGTCGAGGCCGGCCTCAGCGTGGTCATCCTCGCGGTCTACCTCGACCGGCTCACCGCGGCTCTCGGCAACCGCTCCGACAACGGCTCGTCGCTGCTCGCGATCCTGGGTCGTCGTCGCGCCGCCGGATCCACGGATGCCACGCCCTCACGCCCCACCCCGGCGACGGATGCCGCCGCCCAGGCCGAACGGGAAGAGGCGTCGCCGCGCCGAGCGCCGATCTCGACGGGCGCCTGACTCCTCGGCATCCCTCTCGCCGCGCGAGAGGTCGGCTGCACCGACCCCTCGCGCGGACAGAAACCCACGGAAATCACATACGAAAAGGAAGAGAACACAGCAATGAACAAGCGACACCTCACCAGTGCCCTCGCCCTCGGCGCCGTCAGCGTCCTCGCTCTCGCCGGCTGCGCCAGCGGCAATCAGGCCGAAGGCGGCTCGGGCGGCGACGACAGCAAGGGCACCATCACGCTCGGCTTCCTGCCCTCGTGGACCGACGGCCTGAGCACCGCGTACCTGCTCGAAGACCAGCTCGGCAAGCTCGGCTACACCGTCGAGATGCAGACCCTCACCGAGGCGGGTCCGCTGTACGCCGGCCTCGCTCAGGGCGACGTCGACATCTACCCCTCGGCCTGGCCCGAGCTCACGCACGCCGACTACATGAAGAAGTACGGCGACAACATCGACGACCTCGGGGCGTACTACGACAACGCCAAGCTGACGATCGCGGTGCCCAGCTACGTCGACATCACCTCCATCGACCAGCTCAAGGACAACGCCGCTCGCTTCGACGGCAAGATCTACGGCATCGAGCCGGGCGCGGGCCTCACGAAGCAGACGCAGGAAGTCGCGATGCCGGGCTACGGCCTCGACGGCCTCGAGCTCGTGACCTCGTCGACCGCGGCGATGCTCACCGAACTCGACAACGCCATCGCCGCGCAGAAGGACATCGCGGTGACGCTGTGGCGTCCCTTCTGGGCGAACGACGCCTACGACGTTAAGGACCTCGAGGACCCGCAGGGTCTGATGGGCAAGCCCGAGGCCCTGCACTTCCTCGGTACCTCCGGCTTCGCCGAAAAGTACCCGGATGCCGCCGAGCTCATCGCCGGCATCCAGCTCGACGACGAGCAGTACGGCTCGCTCGAAGACCTCGTGGTCAACGAGTACGGCGAGGGCAAGGAGCCCGAGGCCGTGCAGGCGTGGCTCGAGCAGAACCCGAACGCGTTCTCGACGCAGCGCTGATCTGACCTGCGGCGGCGGCTCCCCTGGTGGGGCCCGCCGCCGCGGTTGTCGTTGCTCGCAGAATCGCCGCTTTCTCGCACTTTCCGCCCGGAAATCTCCGAGAAGGGCGCGATTCTGCGAAGTCGCGCCGCCGTCCGCGCCGCCACGGGTCGTTCTCATCGGTACTCAACCGATGACGACGGCGTCCTCCGTGAACGACTGCTCGTACAGCAGCGTCGCTTCCCCTGCCCAATCTAGGCATGAGCATGTCTACATGTGAAGATGAAGTCTGACGGTGCTCGGGTGAAGCGACGAGCTGAGCCACGTCTCAGCGGATCGCGTGTGCCGCCGTGAACCGCGTGATGAACCCCGGGTGCCCGGCGGGCATCGCGAGCACCGAGTCAGGCGCGCGGCCGGCGAGCTGGGGGAACCCCGCGTCCGCGACGAGGTCGTCGTCGAGCGCGTCGAGCCGGGCCTCGACGAGCGGCCACGGCTCGTGGGCGTTCGCCGCCCAGATCGTGCGACCCAGGTGCCGCTCGTGGAAGCCCCAGCGCGCGGTGAGGAAGCGCGACAGCGGAGTGTCGACCGGTTCGGTGCCGAGCGTCGCCCGCATGCGGGTTCCCGGATGCCGACCCCCGTGACGCCGCGACCGGAACTCGATCCGCGCGTCGTCGGTGCGCACCCCGGCGCGCGCCCAGCGATAGGGCAGCCCGAACAGGGCACGCGCGGCGAGGACCGGGGCGAGATGCTCGGCCTCGAGCGTGCGGAACACGACCCCGCGGCGTCCCTCATCGTCGACGGCGTAGGTCCGGACGTTGATCTCGGTGAACGTCCCGAGCAAGGGCACCGGAGGCAGCGGGAGGAAGCGGAACTCGCTCAGCACGAACGGCACGAGCCCCACCCACGCGGATCCGTCGTGCACGTCCGGGCGGGTTCCGGGCGGCAGCAGCGGGGCGACCTCGGCCGGGTCGATCCGCCAGTGCACGAACACCGCGCGATTCCACCGCTGCGAGATGACGGCGCGGCCGGGCAGGTCGGGGGCGTGTCGCTCGGTGATCACCGGCTCATTCTGACCCTGGTGCCTCGGGACGGAGGGAGACTGGACAGATGGCCCCGTCATCTGGTGCGGACCCCCGGCTCGTGGCATCCATTCGCGAACTGCTCGCGGCGCGGGATGCCGATAAGACGATCTGTCCGTCGGAGGCCGCCCGCGCGGTGGGCGGCGAGGACTGGCGCGAGCTCATGCAGCCTGCGCGCGATGCCGCGCACGAGCTGGTCGGCCTCGGCGAGGTCGAGGTGACGCAAAAGGGCGCGGTCGTGGACGTGACGACCGCGCGAGGACCGGTGCGCATTCGGCGAAAGCGCTGAGGGGCGCGGAGTTTCCGACAGCGCGCGTCTCAGGCCGTGCGAAAGCTCGCAGGAATGCGCGCTTCTCGGAGAATTTGCCGCGGAGTCTGCGAGATTCGGCGAGGAGTGCGAGGTGGGGGCGGGCGCGCCGCGAGCTGCGAAGAGCTCGCAGAAACGCGCGCTTCTCGGAGGATCCGTCGGGGAATCTGCGAGATTCGGCGAAAGCTCCGAGATGCGGGCGGGCGCGCGTCAAACGGCGGGCTCGGGCGGCGTTCGCGGGGCGGGATCGGCGCCGCGCGGCAGCTCGAGCGCGACCTTCTTCTCGAGCTCGTCGACCGCGTCGTCGGACAGCCAGATCAGGCCGTCGAGCTCTTCGCGCACGCGTTTGTACGCGAGCTGGCGCTCGTTGGGGGTGGCGGCCTGGTCGGTCGCGACCGTGAGGAGCTGCTTCGCGGTGTCGAGGCGCTTTCGCTCGGCCGCGGTGAACCCCGCATCTTTGACGCGTCGCGCGTCGCGCTCGGCGACCTCGAACGCGACCTCGTAGTCGGTGACGGCGTCGCGGAACTCCTTGAGCCGCTCGGGGGAGAGCGTCTCCCCCTCGCGGGGCCGGAGATTGTCGGCGACCTTCTTCGCGCGGAGGAAAGCGGCGGTCAGCGGCTGCCGACCGTCGCTCATCGCCGGGTATGTGATGAGCTTCCCGGCGTCGAGCTCGTACTCCAGCCAGCGGTGCGTCACGGCATCCTGGGCGGCGACGATGCGCTGCTGTTCGTTGGCGTCGACGGGGGGTGCCAGGGGAGCCGGAACGGCCCCTCCTTGGGCGCGGATCAGCTCGATCTGCTCGCGGTGGCGACGACGGGCCTGCACCTCGCGGCGTTTGTTCACGCCGTTCACCGCCCCCATCGTCATTCCGAAGAGCGGAAACACGAGCCACCAATAGCTGCCCGCGAAGGTCCAGAAGTCGTGCACCCCCGTTATGGTACGCCGGTCGGCCGAGACGACATCGCCGGGGTCACTCCGGGTCGGCGCTCTTCCGGCCACGCTTCGTGTTGCGCTCGTTCCAGTTGCGCGCGGCGGCGCGGCCCATCGACTCCATCGACCGGGCGAGCGCCCGTTGCGCCGTCTCAGCGAGGTCGGATGCCATGCGGCCCCACGCCTCGGACCCGTCGAACGTCAGCGGCGTCGTCTTGTCGCCGTGTCGGGCGACGCGTTCGGCATGCTCGAAGGCGTTGACGGTGCGGCGCACGGCGTCTCGGTAGGCCAGGAAGTCCGCGGGCTCGATGCGCGTCTGCGCCGAGGCGGGGCGGAGCCACTGCGCGCGCTCGTGCGCACGGAGGAACTCGGCGAGCAGCGGAGAGCGCGGGTCGGACATCCCCGGGAAGTCGATCGCCAGCGCGGGGTCGGTCTCATACGCCATCCAGCGCGCCAGAACGGCGTCGTGCTCGGCGAGGAGGCGCTCCACCGGGAGCGGCGCGCTCCCGGAACGGATCGCAGGGAGCAGGGCCTGCGCGGCCTTGACGGCGGCGCGTCGGGCCCGTATCTCGGCCGAGGCGGCGCGCAGAGCGTGCTGTGCGGCGACGAGTCGCGCGCGTGCGGCGGACACGGCCTCGGAGGAGCCTCGGGATGCCGCCCGCTCGGCCTGCGCGCGGACCACTTCGGCGTCGGCGATCTTGACGTCGGCCCGACCGCGCGTGATGGCCTGCCGGGCGGTGAGAAGGTCGAGCTGCGCGGCGTCGAGCTCGAGGCGCCGCGCCGCGTTCTTGCTCATCGGCCGGGATGCCCACGCGCGCGCCGCGCGGTCGCCTGTGGTCGTCGTGCCGGGGGGAAGAGCCCGCTGCTGGCGGGTGCGGCGCACGCCGATCCAGCCGAGTGTGCCGGCACCGGCCGCCGCGGGCCCGATCCACCACCACTCGGCCAACAAGACCATCAGCGGCTCCACATTCCCATGCTACGTCGGGCATGCGACACGGCGCTTGTCGTCCGGCCGGATTCCGCAGCAGGGGCGGCGTGACTCCGCCAGGCGCGGAAGACGCGCGTCAGCCGAGGATCAGCGAGATCACGGTGGCACCGCCACCGGTGAGCACGAGGGCGCCGATCACGATCCAGGCGGTGATCTTGACGCGCTTTTGCCGCTGTTCGCTGAACACGGCCATGTCGTCGTCTTCGGTCATTGCCCGTCTCCTCTCATCGGTGCGGTGCGGTGCGGTGCGGTGCGGTGCGGTGTCGTGCGTTGCGTTGCGGTGTCGTGCGGGTGGTGTCGCGCGAGAGCGAGGCGATGGGCGTGGCCTCAGGCGACGGGCTCCGCGACCGTCGGACCGAAGACCGCGGGCAGCGTCTCGGTCGACAGTCGACGCAGCTCGGACACGGGGACCGTGAAGACGTCCTGAATTTCGAGGGATGCCTCGGCGCCCGGCTCGACGTCGGTCACGCCGATACGCAGCACCGGGTAGCCGCGGCCGTCGCAGAGTCCGCGGAACTTCACGTCCTCTTCGCGCGGGACACTGACCAGCACGCGGCCCGTCGACTCGCTGAACAGGGCGGCCGTGGCATCCACGCCGTCACGCTCCATGAGCTCGGTGAGCCAGACGCGGGCGCCGACGCCGAAGCGCAGGACGCCCTCGGCGAGGGCCTGAGCGAGACCGCCCGACGAGAGGTCGTGCGCGCTCGAGACGAGTGACTGCGAGCCCGCGGCCTGAAGCAGCTCGGCGAGCTTGCGCTCCTGAGCGAGGTCGACCTTCGGCGGGCGACCGCCGAGGTGGTCGTGGATCGTGCCGGCCCACTGCGAGCCGTCGAGCTCGTCGGCGGTGGTGCCGAGCAGGTAGAGGTTCTCGCCGGCATCCTGCCAGCCGCTCGGAATGCGCGCGGCGACGTCGTCGATGATGCCCAAGACGCCCACGACCGGGGTCGGGTGGATCGGCTGGTCGCCGGTCTGGTTGTAGAACGACACGTTGCCGCCCGTGACCGGGATGCCGAGCTCGAGGCATCCATCGCTCAGGCCCTCGACGGCCTGGCTGAACTGCCACATGACCTCGGGGTTCTCGGGGCTGCCGAAGTTGAGGCAGTCGGTGACGGCGGTGGGCACGGCGCCGGTGACGGCGACGTTGCGGTAGGCCTCGGCCAGCGCCAGCTTTGCGCCGTTGTAGGGGTCGAGCTGGTTGTAGCGGCCGTTGCAGTCGGTGGCGATCGCGAAGCCGAGACCGGTCTCTTCGTCGACGCGGATCATGCCGGCGTCATCGGGGAAGCTCAGCGCGGTGTTGCCGAGGACGTAGTAGTCGTACTGGTTCGTGATCCACGAGGTGTCGGCGAGGTTGGGGCTCGCGACCAGGGTCGTGAACTGCTCGCGGAGGGTGTCGGCATCCGTCGCACGGGGAAGCTTCGTGGCGGAGTCTGCCTGAAGGGCGTCGATCCAGGTCGGGTACGCGACGGGACGCTCGTAGACGGGACCGTCGACCGCGACGGTCGAGGGGTCGACGTCGACGATGCGCTCGCCGTACCAGTCGATGACGAGGCGACCGTCGCCGGTGACCTCGCCGAGCACGCTGGTCTCGACGTCCCACTTGCCGACGACGGCGAGGAACGCGTCGAGCTTCTCGGGCGCGACGATCGCCATCATGCGCTCCTGGCTCTCGCTCATGAGGATCTCCTCCGGCGTGAGCGACGGGTCGCGCAGCAGCACCTTCGAGAGTTCGACTTTCATGCCGCTGTCGCCGTTGGCCGCGAGCTCGCTCGTGGCGCACGAGATACCGGCGGCCCCGAGGTCCTGAATGGCCTCGACAAGGTCGTCGCGGTAGAGCTCGAGGCAGCACTCGATGAGCACCTTCTCGGCGAACGGGTCGCCCACCTGCACCGCGGGACGCTTGGTCGGGCCGCCGTCGGCGAAGGTATCGGATGCCAGGATGCTCGCGCCGCCGATGCCGTCGCCGCCCGTACGGGCACCGAACAGCACGACCTTGTTGCCGACGCCGGTGGCGTTGGCGAGCTTGATGTCTTCGTGGCGCATGACGCCGACCGCGAGGGCGTTGACGAGCGGATTGCCCTGGTAGACGGCGTCGAACACCGTCTCGCCGCCGATGTTCGGCAGGCCCAGGCAGTTGCCGTAGAACGAGATGCCGCTGGTGACGCCGTGCACCACGCGCGGGGTGTCGGGGTGGTCGATGGCGCCGAAGCGCAGCTGGTCCATGACGGCGACGGGGCGGGCACCCATCGAGATGATGTCGCGGACGATGCCGCCGACGCCGGTCGCCGCTCCCTGGAACGGCTCGATGTAGCTGGGGTGGTTGTGCGACTCGACCTTGAAGGTGACCGCCCAGCCGTCGCCCACGTCGACGACGCCGGCGTTCTGGCCCATGCCGACCATGAGGCGGGTCTTCATCTCGTCGCTGACCTTCTGGCCGAACTGCCGGAGGTAGATCTTGCTCGACTTGTAGGAGCAGTGCTCGCTCCACATGACCGAGTACATCGCCAGCTCACCGCTGGTGGGGCGGCGGCCCAGGATCTCGCGGATCTTCGCGTACTCGTCGCTCTTCAGCCCGAGGGCGCCGTAGGGCTGCTCCTTCTCGGGCGTGGCGATCGCGTTGTCGACGGTGTCAGCAAGAGCTGTACGGGCGGCGGGGTTCGGGGTGGTCACGCGGCTGAGCTCCAAGAATCGCAGGGGCCGGACGGGCATCAGTCTAGTTGGGGCAGCCGATCCTGAGCCGCCGACGTGGACAGGTCGCGGCCGCGGCCTCGCTGGGGAGGAAGGGCGGCGCCTCGCTGTCTCGCGGCCGACGCGAGGGAGGGCTCTGCGGGACCTCCCGGGTAACGCCCCGGCCCGAACACCGGCCGACCCGGGAGAGGTTGTGCGGAGCGTGGGGAGGCGAGAGGCTGAGCCGCACCGAAACGAAAGGCGTGCCATGGCCATCCTCAACTTCCAGCTCGTCGTCCGCGGCGACCTCGCCGCGGCGCAGAACGCCACGCGAACGGCTCTCGAAGCCGCCGACTTCGCCGTGACCGACAAGGGAGACCACTGGAAGGCCGCTCACGGCAGCATCGCCAGGACGATGTTCCAGGGGTTCATCACGAGCGCGGACTCCCTGCGCGAAGTGCTCGACGTGAGGTTCACCGATCTGGGCGGCACCGTCCAGGTCGATCTGCACCGCCCGATCTTCCAGCCGGGCGGGGGCGATGACGACGGCCTCGTCCAGGTGAGGCTCTACGACGCGTACAAGGATGCGGTCGGAAAGGTCGCTGCCGACCTCGAGGGTCAGGGCATCTTGGTCAGCAGCAAGATTTGACGCGGTCGGCGAGGAACTCCGCGCGACGGCCCGCTCGCGGATCGCGGCTCCTGCGACAAGCGCCCGAATGAACTGGTCTGGGGAGGGAGCCATGGAATCGACCACCACGACCTGCGCCATCGTCGGCGGCGGCCCCGCGGGGCTGGTGCTCGGGCTTCTGCTCGCGCGGGGTGGCATCCGGGTCACCGTTCTCGAGAAGCACGCGGATTTCCTACGCGACTTCCGGGGCGACACCGTCCACCCCTCGACCCTCGGGCTGCTCGACGACCTCGGACTCTTCGAGCTCTTCGACGCGCTCCCGCAGTCCCGTGTCCGGCAGTTCCGGGTGCCCATGGCAGACGGCTCCGACGTGGTGCTGGCCGACCTCGATCGGCTGCCGGTGCGGCATCCGTACATCGCGATGGTGCCGCAGTGGGACCTCCTCGACCTGCTTGCCGCGGCCGCCGAGGCGGAGCCGACCTTCACCCTGCTGCGCGAGCACGAGGTCACCGGGGTGCTCCGCGGGGGCGGGCGCGTCCGCGGAGTGACGTACCGATCCCCGCACGGCGAGGGCGAGCTGCGCGCCGACCTCACTGTCGCGTGCGACGGGCGGTGGTCCGTCGTTCGCCGGGCGGTCGGCTTCCCGACGCGCGAGTTCCGCGTCCCGTTCGACGTGTGGTGGTTCCGCATCACGACCGCCCGACACCTGGCGGAGGCGCTGCTCCCGCGCGTCCGGCGGGGCCGTATCGGCATCGCGATTCCGCGTCGCGGCTACGTGCAGGTCGCCTGGATCGGACGGAAGGGGACGGATGCCACGCTGCGCGACGCCGGAATCGACGCGTTCCGCGCCGAGGTGGCCGAGCTTCTCCCCGACCTGGCCGATGACGTGCACACGATCTCTTCGATGGACGACGTGAAGCACCTCGACGTGCGCCTCAACCGCCTCCACCGGTGGCACGCGAACGGCGTGCTCTGCATCGGCGACGCCGCGCACGCGATGTCGCCCGCGGGAGGGGTCGGGATCAACCTCGCGATTCAGGATGCCGTCGCCACCGCGCGCCTGCTCGCGGGACCGCTCCGCGACGGGGCGCTCTCGGGCGCCGGGTCCGGTCGCATCCTCGCCCGCGTCCAGCGTCGCCGGACGTTCCCGACCATCGTGATCCAAACCCTCCAGCGCGTCGTGCACGCGCGGGTCATCGCCCCCGTGATTGCGAGCCGGAAGGAGGTCGTCGTGCCCCGAGCCGCTGGCATCCTGTTGCGCCGGATGCGCGGGCTGAGCGTCATTCCGGCGTTCGTGATCGGGGTGGGGCCGCGTCCGGAGCGGGTGCCGAGGTGGGCGCGGCGCGAGGGCGGCTGACCGGGGGATGGTCGTCGGCCGTGGTGGGATGGCGGGTATGCGCCACTTCTTCCGCCGTGCGTCCGTCCTTGTCATCGCGGGCCTCGCGCTCGCGATGGCGGGCTGCACGGAATCGTCTGAAGACCCCTACGTCGCGCTGTGCAAAGACCCGGTCGTCGTGACGTGCGACCCCGCGGAGGGGCCGGTGTCGATCACGGTCGACACGGGAGCCTCGAACGACGCCGTGCGAGCTTTCGCGGGTCGGGCGCAGGATGCCGTCACGCAGACGCAGCGAGAACTCACCCTGCGCGCCGACGACCCGTCCGCGGTGCAGCTCGACCCTGAGGTGTCGGCGACTCCGAAGTGGCAGTTCACGCTGCAGCCCGGGGGAACCGACGACGCGCTCGCCGGAGTGCTCGAGGCGGCGGCCGTTCCCGGGGCGAGTGGCATCTTCGCCGGTCTGGGCTGGCCGTCGGCGGAAGCGGCGACCCTCGACGACGTCGAGCCGCTCATCACCGCTCTCTCGTCGACGACTCTGTTCGCGGACGGGGGCACATTCACGGTGCCGTCGCTCCGCGAGCACTTCCGGCTCGTCTACGTTCCCGCTTTCACGACGATGGACGGCGTTCGCGCCGTCGTCGCCGTCGCCCGCGACTTTCCGGATGCCGAGGTGCTCCTCGAGGCCCCGACGGCCGGGCCGAACCAGCCGACGTTCTACGTCGCGCACCTGACGCCCGACGAGGCGACGCAGCTCGCGGCCCGATTGAGCACGCCGGCGATGGCCTCGGCGAGCGTCCCGGGCGCGCCGCTGGAGTTCGTGCTCACCTCGCTGAGCGAGCAGGGGACGGACTCGCTCACGGGCACTTTCGGTGGTGTTACGGGCTGAGCGCGAGTGCTAGCTTCTGGCCATGACCTCATCCGTGGCTCCGATGCGCACGAGCACGCTCGCGGTGGTCGGCTTCGTCGCGGCGTTTCTTGTGCCGATCGCCGGTCTGGTGATCGGGATCGTCGCCCGCAACCAGCTCGGTCGCCCGGGTAACACCGAAGGGGGAGCGGGTTTCGCTCGGTGGGCCATGATCGTCGGCGCGCTCGGAACCGCGGCCAACCTGCTTTTCATCGTGGTGTGGGCCTCGTTTCTGGCCAACGCACTTTCCTCGACGTGAGGCTCCGACAAGTTCGCAGATCTCCGCGAAGCTCGCCCTTTCCGGGCAGAATTCTCCGAGAATCGGCCTCTTCTGCGAGGAACCTGCCGGTGCGGCACTCCCGCGCCCGCGCCCGTACCGCGCCGCGCCCGCTCTACGCGGTCTTCGCGATCCGCACCCGGATGTCCTTCATCAGCGGCTGGTCGCTCTGGCGGCTGTAGTCGTCGGGGCCGAGGAGCACGTTCAGCTCGGGGAAGTAGCCGGCGGCGCTGCCGCGCGGCGTGTCGTACTCGAGCGCGCGGAAGCCCGTGACGCTGCGCACCGAGCCGTCGCGCGAGGTCGCGACGATGTCGACGAGGTCGCCCTCGGCGATGCCACGCTCCTTCATGTCGCGGCGGTGCATGAACACCAGCTCCCGGATGTTGCGGACACCGCGGTAGCGATCGTCGGCCGAGTAGATCGTGGTGTTCCACTGGTCGTGCGAGCGCATGGTCTGCAGCACCAGCACGTCGGCCTCTTCGGGGATGACGTTCGGCAGTTCGGCATCCGAGAACTCCGCCTTGCCCGAGGGGGTCTGGAAGTCGCGCTCGCGCGCGGGCTGGGGGATGCGGAAGCCGTAGTGCTGACGCACGAGCTCGTTGAAGCCCTCGAAGCCGGGCAGCACCTTCGCCATCGTGTCGCGGATGCGGTCGTAGTCGCCGACGTACCACTCCCACGGCGTCGCCGACTCGGGCATGGTGGCGCGGGCGATGCGCGCGATGATCTCGGGCTCGCTGAGCAGGTGCGGCGACGCGGGCTTGCGGGAGCCCAGCGAGAGCATGACGGAGCTCATGGCATCCTCGGTCGAGATCGACTGGGGGCCGGCCTCCTGGATGTCGCGCTCGGTGCGGCCGAGGCAGGGGAGGATCAGCGCTCGCTTGCCGTGGGTGAGGTGGCTGCGATTGAGCTTGGTGCTGACGTGGACCGTCAGCTCGCAGCGGCCCATGCCCTCGGCGGTGAGCTTCGTGTCAGGAGCAGCCCGGACGAAGTTGCCGCCCATGCCGAGGAACACCTTGAGGTCGCCGCGGTGCAGCGCCGCCACCGTGTGCACGGTGTCGAGCCCGGGCTCGCGCGGCGAGGTGATTCCGCACACCTCGTCGAGCTTCGCGAGCCATTTCTCGGTGGGCTTGTGGTTGATGCCGCAGGTGCGGTTGCCCTGCACGTTGCTGTGGCCACGGACCGGTGAGGGTCCGGTGCCCTTCCGGCCGACGTTGCCGCGCAGCAGAAGAAGATTCACGATCTCGCGGACCGTGTCGACGCCGTGCTGGTGCTGGCTGACGCCGAGGCACCAGCTGATGACGGTGCGGTCGGCGCTGAGGTACACGTCGGCGGCTCCGCGGATCTCGGCCTCGGTGAGCCCGGCCTGCTCGACGAGCTGGGCCCACGGGGTCGCCTCGACCAGCGCGCGGTACGCGTCGAGCCCGGTCGTGTACTCGTCGAGGAAGGCCTGGTCGAGAGCGGTCGGGTCGGTCTCGGACGCCTCGAACACGACCTTCGCCATGCCGCGGACGAGGGCCAGGTCGCCGCCGGGACGCACCTGGAGATTCATCGTGCTGGTGGGCGTCGAGTGGAAGGTGGCCATGTCGACGATCTCGTGCGGCACGATCGTGCGCGTGCCGGCGACCTCGCGCAGCGTGTTGACGTGCACCACCTGCGCACCGCGGTCGACCGCCTCGGCGAGGCTCGTCAGCATGCGCGGAGCATTGGAGGCCGCGTTCACGCCGAGGACGAAAAGCGCGTCGCAAGTCTCCCAGTCTTCGAGGTCAGCGGTGCCCTTGGGGGTGGCGAGGGATGCCGTGAGCCCGCGCCCCGAGCCCTCGTGGCACATGTTCGAGCAGTCGGGGAGGTTGTTCGTGCCGAGCTCGCGCGCGAACAACTGGTAGAGGAACGACGCCTCGTTGCTCAGGCGGCCGGAGGTGTAGAACGCCGCCTGGTCGGGGGAGTCGAGAGCCGTGATCTGCTCGGCGATGAGGCGGAACGCGTCGTTCCACGAGATCGGCACGTAGTGGTCGCTGGCGGCGTCGTAGACCATCGGCCCGACCAGTCGACCGGCATCTTCGAGCGCGAAATCGCTCCACTGCGACAGCTCGGTCACCGAGTGCTCGGCGAAGAACTCCTTGCCGACGCGCTTGTGCGTCATCTCCCACGTGACGTGCTTGATGCCGTTCTCGCAGATGTCGAGGGTGACGCCCTTGTCGTCGGGCCATGCGCACCCGGGGCAGTCGAACCCGCTCTTCGGGTGGTTCATCGTGAACATCGCCCGGGTGCCCGCGAGGGGCTGTCGCTGCTCGAGAAGAACCTTGCCGACCGTGAGGGCGGCACCCCACCCGGCGGCGGGGTGCTCGTACTCGCCCGTGCTCGACCACGCGCCCGTCACGGCCGGCCCGAGGCCTCCCTGACGCGGTTCCTCGGTCATCAGCCCGAACGATTCACCCATGCTCACCCTCCGTGGATTTCGGTGCCGGGTCGGTGGCATCCACTCGTCCCGCGCTCTTCGTCAGCGTACGCTCGACGCCTCTGCGGTCGAGGGGGTTGTGGGCGCGTCTGTGGAGGGAACGGCGATCCGGTCGGCGCGGGAGTACAGGTTCATGCTGCCCCCGCGCACGAAGGCAGCGAGGGTGAGGCCCGCGCGCTCAGCGAGTTCGATCGCGAGCGACGACGGCGCGGAAACGGCCGACAGCATCGGGATGCCGGCCATCACGGCCTTCTGCACGAGCTCGAAGCTCACGCGACCCGACACCTGCAGCACCGTGCCGCGCAGCGGGAGTCGGTCGTTCAGCAGCGCCCACCCGACGACCTTGTCGACCGCATTGTGGCGTCCGACGTCTTCGCGCACGACGAGCATCTCGCCCGAGGAGATGTCGAAGAGGGCGGCACCGTGCAGTCCGCCCGTCTTGTCGAACACCTTCTGTCCCTCGCGCAGGCGGTCGGGGAACGCCGCCACATCGCGGGCGTCGACGCGCACGTCGTCGGTTGACACGTCGTACGTCGACACCTTCTCCACCGCCTCGATCGAGGCTGTTCCGCACACACCGCACGAGCTCGTCGTGTAGAAGGATCGCGCGATGTCGGGGGAGGGGAGTGCGACCCCGGGCGCGAGCGTCAGGTCGAGCACGTTGTAGGTATTGCCGTCGGTGCCACCGGTGCCAGGTCCTCCGCAGTGGATCGCACGGGCGAACTGGTCTCCGCGGCTGAGGACGCCCTCCGAGACGAGGAATCCCGCAGCCAGTTCGACGTCGTGTCCCGGGGTGCGCATCGTCACGGCCAACGGCGAGCCCGCGACGCGGATCTCGAGCGGTTCCTCGACGGCGATGGCATCCGGTCTCTGCCGATTCACCCCGTCCAGAGTGATGCGGGTGACCCGGCGGGAGGCGGTGAGGCGACCCACGTCAGAGCCGTGTGGAGGAGGGGGAGGGGGACATGGGTCGAGCGTACGCCGCGGCTGCGGGGGTGGGCCGCGATCCCCGCGGGCGGCCGGGCGACAGCGAGGGGAGGGCCGCTCGAGCCCGCGGCATCCTCCCCTCCGCCGGATCTCCTCCCGTCAGCGCACGCCTCGGGTCGCTACCCCCTGGGAGCGCGTCCATCCCTGGAATCCTGCGGAAATGGAGTATCTGCATTCGCGCGCATGCAGATTTCGCGAGATTTTTCCATCCCCCGCGTGACGTTTCTTGCACTGGGTACGTCTTATCCACGTAGGCCAAAGCGCCCACCCCGGCACCGCCGGGAAGCACACGTGAAAGGCACACCGACATGGCTACCGACGCCCCCACCACCCCCGCCGCGCAGAACGTCCCCCAGGCGGCATCGCGCGTGAACCGCCCGCTGAACGCCCGTGGCTCGGAGACCCCGACCGAGGGCAAGACCACGATCGCCGAGGGCGTCGTCGCGAAGGTCGCCGGCATCGCGGCCCGTGAGGTCGCCGGCGTGTACGCCCTGGGTGGCGGCGGAGCCCGCGCGCTCGGCGCGATCCGCGACGCGATCAATGCCACCGACCTGACGCAGGGCGTCAAGGTCGAGGTCGGCGAGACCCAGGCCGCCGCCGACATCACGATCGTCGTGGAGTACGGCGCTCCCATCCAGGAGGTCGCCGACCAGGTCCGCAGCCGTGTCGCGGGTGCCATCAACCGCCTCGTCGGTCTCGAGGTCGTCGAGGTCAACGTCGACGTGAACGACGTCCACATCCCGGGCGACGACAGCAACGACGACGACAGCAACGAAAAGCGCGTCCAGTGAGCGCCACCACGAAGGGCGCGCTCGTCGGGCTCGTCCTCGCTCTCAGCGCCCTGATCTTCGGCTTCTGGGGATTCATCCTCGTCGCCCTGTTCATGGCCATCGGAATCGTCGTCGCACGCATCACCGCGGGCGAGATCGACTTCGGAAACATCGTCAACGCCTTCAAGGGTCGGAGCACATCGTGACCACCGTCACCGCTTCCCCCGGGGTCGGCAGCCGCACCACGGTTGCCGGCCCCGGCCTCCCCGCGGGCCGCGTGAACGTCGCCGACCGCGTTCTGCAGAAGACGGCGGAGCGTGCCGCGGCCGACATCATCGGGGTGGATGCCAAGAACGTCCGCGTCGACATCGTCTCGGCGCGCGACACCGCCGTGGTGCGGGTCACCACACCGTTCCCCGTCCCGCGGCTCGACGACACGGCCGCGGTCGGCGCGGCCGTCCCCGTCCTCGAGGCGGCCCGCACCGCCCAGACCGCGCTGCGGTCGCGACTGACGCACCTCTTCGGCCGCGACGTCTCGCGGGTCGACCTGACCATCTCGGGCGCCACCGTCCCCCAGCGAAAGCGAGTGCTGTGATGACCGATACCGTGCTCCGCACCGTCGTGCGTCGCGAGACGCACTCGCCGCGCACCGTGGCCATGCTCGTCGTGGTCGTGCTGACGCTGCTCGTCCTCGCGTACGCCGTGGTCGAGATCGTCCTGGCCCTTCTCGGCCAGCAGCCGCTGCTCGTCTCCCCGGGCGTCGCGCTCAACGCCGTCGTCGCCGCTCCGACCGCGCTCCAGCCCGTCGCCTTCATCGTCGGCGGCATCGTCCTCGCGCTCGTGGGGCTGATCGTCCTGATCCTCGCCCTCAAGCCCGGGCGCCTGTCCCGCCACGAGATGGAGTGGGGCGAGCGAGCCGTCGTCGTCGACAACGGCGTCGTGGCATCCGCCCTCGCCCAGCACCTGAGCAACGAGTCGGGCATCGCCCGGGACGACATCGTCGTCGGCGTCGCCCACCGCACCATCGACGTCACGGTGCGTCCCCCTGTCGGCATCCCTGTCGATGAGGCGCAGCTGCGCCGCATCGTCGACGAGGAGATCTCGACCTACAAGCTCTCGCCCGCCGTGCGCACCCAGCTGCGCGTGCAGCGCCCCGACACCAAGGAGTCCTGATGAACGCCACGCGCCGCGGTCTGAACCGCTTCGTCCTCTTCCTCGTCGGTGTCGTGCTGCTGGCCGCGGGTGCCCTGGCGCTCGCCGTGGCGCTGCTCCCCGGCGGCGCCGACACCTGGACGACCGTCATGGGCGGCTTCCAGGGCTGGCTCGAGTCGCTCGGGCGCGACTCCGCGGGCTGGGGCGCCGTCGCCGCCCTCGTCGTCGTGGCGCTCCTGCTCGTCGTGATCGCATCCGCCGCCGTCCGTGGTCGCCGTCAGGCGCCTCTCCAGTCCACGGGCAGCGACAGCGCCGAGGGGCGCATCACGGTCACCGACGGTTTCGCCGCCGAGGCGCTGAAGAACGCGCTCGCCGATCGCGACGAGATCCTGTCGTCGCGCATCAGCGCCGGTGAGATCCAGCGCGAGTCGGTGCTGCACGTCTCGGTGACCCCGCGACAGAACACCTCGCCGCGCCAGGTGGCCGAGCACATCGACACGCTCGTCACCAACCTCGCCGCCCTCACCGGGCAGAACCTGCGCGCCTACATCTCCATCCACTCGGGTCTGCGCGCCAAGCTCGCGCGCGACAACACCCGCGTGCACTGACCCCACCAGGAGACGTCATGACCAGCATCGACACACCCACCCTCGACGCGGCGGCGGAACTCGCGGCCACGGCCGCCGGGACCGTCGAGGGGGTGCACGCCCTCGGCAGCCTCTTGGGACGGGCTTCGGATGCCGTCCGCGAACGCGTCGGCCTCGCGAGCACGGTCCCGGGGGTCAAGATCGACACGGACCGTGCCGATTCGGTGACCGCGACCATCTCGCTCGTCGTGGACTACCCGCACAAGCTGCACGACGTCTCGGGCGCGGTGCGCTCGGCCGTGAAGACGGCGCTCGAGCCTCTCGGCCGCGGCACGATCGATGTCGATGTGGTCGTGACCGGTGTCTTCGGGCCGTTCGACCGCGACCTCGTCGACGAGGCGGAGGAGAAAGCGGATGCCATCGCCGCCGGCGCCCGTGACGCGGCGGACCGGGTGAAGGAGCGCACGGATGCCACGGTGGCCCGCGCCTCGGAGGTTGCCGACGACGTGCGAGCCCGTGCCTCGACGGCTGTCGACGACGGGGTGGCCGCGTCGAAGGACATCGCGGCCCGTGCCGCAGAGACGGTGGATGCCGCGGTCGTGAAGACCAAGGACGTCGCCGCCGGTGCGGCCGCCGCCGTGGACGAGACGGTCAAGGCGGCGCGGGAGCGGGTGGTGGCGGCGGACGCCGACGCGGACATCGACGCCGCGGATCGCCTCACCGACGGGCTCGCGCCCGAGCGCGCCGTCTCGGACGTGCGCTCCGCCGATGCGCCGACCGCTCACGGCGTCGACGCGCCGAGCACGGACCGCGCGGATGCGTCCACCGCCGGCCGGGCCGACGTGAGCGACGTCGTCGCCGACGCCCTCGAAGACGCCGCGATCGACATCGCGATCGCCGCAGACGAGGTGCGCGCCGACGACAAGACTCCGGCCACCGACAGCGTGCAGTCGCTCGTGGAGGACGAGCGTCCGCGAGGCTGAGATACATGCGAGAAGGGCGCTTCCGCCGTGGCGGGGGCGCCCTTCCTCATGTTCCCTGCGGAACGGCGCCTACTTCCCGCCCATCCCCATCACCCCGGCCACCAGGGCGCGGCGGGCGAAGAGGTAGACCAGCAGGATCGGGATGATCGTGAGGACCACCGCCGCCATCAGACCGGGGATGTTGACGCTGTACTGCGAGCGGAACTGGTTGAGGGCGACGGTCGCGACCGTCACCTCGGGAGACCGAGCGAGGACGAGGGGCAGGAGGAATCCGTTCCATGCCTGCAGGGCCGCGAACACGATGACGGTGGCGAGTCCCCCCTTGGAGAGCGGGAGCACCATCCGCGTGTAGATCCTCATCGTGGATGCGCCGTCGATCGCCATCGCCTCGTAGAGCTCGTCCCCGATGTTGCGCATTGCACCCGTCAGCACGAGCGTGCAGACGGGGATTGCGAAGGCTGTGGTGGGCAGGATCACGCCCAGCAGCGAGTTGTTCAAGCCGAGCTGGATGATCAGGTACGACACCGGCACCACGACGACCTGCGCGGGGATTGCGAGCCCCAACAGCATCAGGCGGAAGGCGTTGGAGACCGTGCGTGAGGTGCTGCGCACGATGGCGAACGATAGCGGTGGCACCACGAGGAGGACGAGTCCGACGGTGCCGGCGGTGATGATGGCCGAGTTGGCCAGATTCCGCAGGAACCCGCCGTCGATCGCCGCCACGAAATTCTCGAGCGTGAGGGTGCTGGGCAGGGCGAGAGGGCCGTTCTGGGCGTATCCGGCCTGGGTGTCGAACGCCGCGCGCAGCATGAGCAGGATCGGGATGAGGATGATCGCGAGCCAGACGGCGGCCACGACTCCTCCGATGACGTTGGGGCGAGTGCGCATCAGATGCCTTCCTGCGTTCCGCGCATGCGGTCGAAGCCGGTCAGGCGCACCATTCCCAGCGAGATGACCGTCGCGATGAGGATGAGCACGACCGCGATGACCGAGGCGTAGCCGTAGTTCGCGGCAGCCCCGAACCCGGTGATGTACATGAGGTACGCGAGGATCGTGGTGCCGCCCGACGGCCCGCCGTTCGTGATGATCAGGATCGTCTCGAAGGTCGTGAAGGTGCCCACCACCATGAGGATGACCGAGGTGATGACGGTGTTGCGCAGCTGCGGCAGGGTGATGCTGAAGAACTGGCGCACCGTGCCCGCGCCATCGATCGCGGCCGCTTGGTAGAGCACCGGCGGAACGGCGCGGGCCGCGGCCTGGTAGATGAGGCTGTGGAACGGCACGTACTGCCACGCGAGGACGAAGGCCACCACGGCCATGGCCGACGGCGAGGTACCGAGGAGGTTGCCGTCGCCGAACAGCCACGGAAGCGCTGCGGGGAGTCCGAAGTTCGGATCGATCAGCGCCGAGAAAAGGACGGCGATCGCGGCCGCGGACATGAGCAGGGGAACGAAGTAGAGCGCGGCGACGACGGCGCGCCCGCGCTGCGGCCCCGCCGTCCAGACGCCGATCAAGAGGGCGACGGGCGTCTGCGTCACGACGGCGAGGACGACGAGCACCACGCTCAGCCACAGCGCCTGCGGGACGGCGGGGTCGGACGCGAGGCGAGCCCAATTCTCACCGCCGACCAGGCGCGGCGCGGCGATGGCGATGCCGTTGTACTTCGTGAACGACAGATACACCGCGTAGGCGAGAGGCAGCAGTGCGAAGACGGTGAAGAAGAGGACGGCGGGTGCGGCCCACAGCGCGCCGGGACGGACTGCGTGATGCAGACCGCCCCGGCGGCGAGTGGACCGATCCGCCCGAGAGGGGACAGTCACGAGAGGAACTCCGTTGCGGCGTCGGTACGGGGGTTGGTGTGGGTGGGTCAGTACTGCAGGCCCTGCATGGCCTTCACGAACCCGTCAGCATCCAGGGTTCCGCTGAAGAATCCGCTCATCGCGTCGAGCATGCCCTGCTTGCTGGCGGTGGGCACGGCCTGGTCCCACGACAGCTGGAAGCTGGGAGCGGCCTGCACCGCATCGTTCGTGAACTCGAGGAACTTCTTGGCGGATGCCGTGCCCGGGGCGTCGGCGATGTACTGGCCCACGTCGGTCGTGGTGGGCAGGTTGCCGAGCGCGAGCTCGGACTGCACGAATGCGGGGCTGTAGAGCTCCTGCAGGAACGCCTTCACGGTGTCGGGGTAGCGGGTGTCGGCGGCGACGTTGTAGTAGTTGCTCACGTTTCCGGCGAGCTGGCCCTGGGGCTGCGAACCGAAGGCGGGGAAGGCGCTGTAGCCGAGGCCCGAGTCGGCGAAGGTCGCGTCCGCTCCGGCCTGGACGGCGTAGTTCCACGTGCCCATCAGCTCGTACGCCGACTTCCCACTGCGCAGCAGCGCGGGAGAGTTGTCGTAGTCGACCGAGTCGAAGGTGGTGCCGAACGCTCCCGCGTCTACGAGCTGACGAAGCATGTCGAGCGCCTCGCGGCTCTCGGCGCTGTCCCACACGGAGGTGTCACCCGCGAGGGCCTGAGCCACCTTGTCGTTGCCGACCGTCTGCGCGTAGACGTACTCGAACCACATCAGCGTCGGCCACTGGCTGGCTCCGGCGAGACCGATGGGAGTGACGCCGGCAGCCTTCAGCGTGTCGACCTGAGCGAGCAGGTCCTTCCAGGTCGTGGCGGGCTTCAAGCCGTTGGCCGAGAGCACGGAGGCGTTGTTGAACAGGAAGACCGGCTGCGTGCCGCGGACGGGGATGCCGTAGGCCTGGCCGTCGATGACCTCCTGGTCGAAGACGGCGGGGCTGAACGAGTCGCGCAGCGCGGGCGTCTGGTCGATCCAGTCGTTGTAGGACAGGAGAGCGCCCGAGTCCACGAAGTCCTGGATCTGAGCGGCGCCCCAGCTCATGAAGATGTCGGGCGCGTCGGGGGTGCCGAGCGACTGGCGCACTCCGTTGATGTAGGCGACCGACTCGGTCTCCGGCGACTTGTCGACGACGATCTTGACGTCGCTGGTCTTGTTGAACGAGTCGGCCAGGGCGATTTCTGCGGCGGCCGCCGCGTCGTTGAAGACCAGGAGGTGGACCTCGTTCTCGGGGCGTGAGGAGCTGGCGCTGTTTGCCCCCGCGCAGCCCGCGAGGCCCATGATCAGGGCGCTGGCGACGCCGATCGCGCCGATGCGCCGAGCGATGTGACTGTTCATCTTCGAACTAACTCTTTCGTTGGTGGTTTTCGGGTTGTTGCCCGTTATTGCGGGCGACATTTAGGAAAGTAGGGGTGGGATTCGGCGGTCGACAATGCATTCGGTCGCGAAAAGTTATCGCGTTGATTTCTCTTCCGCGGTCGGGAATCGCCGACGCGGGGATGCCACCCCGGCGTCGTCTCCGCGGAGCGTCACTTCGTGCGCGAGGCCCTCGTCGTCGGCCGAGGCGGCGACGTGCAACGACACGGATCCGGGCTCGACGACGCGCACGAGATCGGTGCCGGTGAACGCGAGCGCTTCGACCGGGATGCGGAACTCCACGACGGTGGATCCGCCCGGGTCGACCTCGACGCGGTGGAAGGCGATGAGCCGTCGCACCGGCTGGACCACGCTGGGTGCGGCGAAGCTCGCGTAAATCTGCACGACGTCCGCTCCGCGGATCGTGCCCGTGTTGGCGACCTCGACTCCCAGCGCGATCTCGCCATGCTGGGTGGGCGCCGAGGCGGTGGCATCCAGGATCCGGCGCGAGAACGTCGTGTAGGAGAGCCCATGACCGAAGGCGAAGGCGGGGGAGGGATCGAGGTTGCTCACGCCGTCGCTGCGCAGAGCCAGCGGCGGGGCGAGGTAGGTCCCCGGCTGCGGAGCGTGCAGGGTGGGGATCTGGACGGGCAGACGCCCGGAGGGATTCACCCGTCCGGTGAGCACCCCCGCGAGAGCACGTGCTCCCTCCTGGCCGGGGAGGAACACCTGAACGATCGCCTCCGCCTCGTCGACGGCACGGCCGAGCGCGTAGGGGCGACCCGAGTTGACGACCAGGACGACGGGGGTGCCGCTGTCGATCACCGCGTCGACGAGCTGTTGTTGGGCGCCCGGCAGCTGGAGTGTGGCGACGTCGCAGCCTTCGCCGGACGTGCCGAGCCCGAACATGCCGGAGCGGTCACCGACGAAGACGATCGCGACGTCGGCCGCACGCGCGGCCGCTACCGCCGCGGGGATTCCTGCGGTTTCACCGCCGCGGACGCTGGTCCCCTCGACCGCGACGATCTCGGCCTCGTCGAGGCTTTCGAAGAGGGCGTCGAGGTAGGTGGGTGCCTCGACGCCGAGCGGGGTCTCGGGGTGGTGTACCAGCACGTGGTTCGGGAAGGAGTAGCAGCCGAACAGGCACGCCGAGTCATCGGCGACCGGCCCGATGACCGCGACGTGGCGGAGGGGCGGGGGCAGGGGGAGGACGCCCTCATTGCGCACGAGCACGATCGATCTCTCGGCGAGAGACCGTGCGACGGTGCGGTTCTCCGCGGAGTTCAGGTCGACGGCATCCGGCATCGCCTCCTCGAAGTCGAGGAGTCCGAGTTCGATCTTCTGGCGCAGCACGCGCTCGACGGCCCGGTCGACGAGCGCCTCCGGGATCGTTCCGTCTTCGACGGCATCGACCAGGCCCAGGTACGACATGCGGTGCGGCAGCTCCACGTCGATGCCGGCGCGCAGCGCGAGGATCCCCGCGCTGCGCTCGTCCTGCGTGATGCGGTGCATGGAGTGCAGGAACGGAATGGCCCAGTAGTCCGAGACCACCGTCCCCGCGAACCCCCACTCATCCCGCAAGAGGGTCGTGAAGAGCCGGGCGTCGGCGGCGGCGGGGATGCCGTCGACATCGGTGTACGAGTTCATCACCGACCGCGCGGTCTGCAGCGCCCGCTCGAATGGCGGGAGGATGACATCGGCGAACTCGCGCGGCCCGATCGACACCGGTGCGTGGTTGCGGGCGCCCCGCGACGCCGCGTAGCCCGCGAAGTGCTTCGGGGTCGCGACCGCGCCCGCGGCTTCGACGCCCTCGACGTACGCGGTGCCGATCTCGGACACCACATGCGGGTCTTCGCCCATGGTCTCTTCGACGCGACCCCAGCGGTAGTCGCGGACCACGTCGAGAACCGGCGCCAGTCCCTGATGGACGCCGAGGGTGCGAAGGTCGGAGCCGATCCGTTCGCCCATACGCCGCACGGTCGCCGGATCGAACGACGCGGCCCATGCGAGGGGCGTCGGGTACACCGTCGCCCCCCACGCGGTGACCCCGGTGAGGCACTCTTCGTGCGCGATCGCGGGGATGCCCCATCGGTTGCCGTCGATGACGGCCCCCTGGAGCTCGTTGAGGCGACGTCGCCCTTCGGAGGGCGAGACCGGGGTCGTTCCGTAGACCCGCGTGAGATGGCCGAGTCCGTCGACCACGGCGTCGGCGAACGGCTCCGCGCGCAGGTGCGTCTCCTGCATCGGAGCGACGTCGCCCTCGGCGAGTTCTGATCCGGGCCAGGTGCTGCCCAGTTGCGCGACCTTCTCGGCGAGGGTCATCCGCGCGATGAGCACGCGAGCGCGTTCCGCGGGGTCGGAGAAGGAGATCGAGGGAGGAGGGGACGAGGTCATGTTCGACTTTCGGGCGCGATGAAGACAGGGATGTCGTTCAGGTGGGGTGAAGAGTGTTCGGGGGCGGCGCGGCTGGGTCAGCGCGGCGGGGTCAGTGCGGCGGGCTCGACGTCACGTGCTCACGGTGACGGACTCAACGTCGTGGGGGAGCCGTCGAGTCGCGCACCACGAGGTGGGTCGCGAGCTCGACACGCTTGGTGGCGAAGGACTCGCCGCGGGCCAGCCGCAGCAGAGCACCGACGGCTGTGCGCCCGATATCGGCGATGGGTTGGTGCACGGTGGTCAGATTGGGGCTCGACGAACGCGCGAGGACGGTGTCGTCGAAGCCCACGACGCTGAGGTCGTCGGGGACGGAGAGCTTGAGCCGGCGGGCCGCTTCGAGCACGCCCATCGCGGTGATGTCCGCACCGGCGAAGATGGCCGTCGGCCGGTCCGACCTGACCAGCAGCTCCGACGCGACGGTGAAGCCGTGCTCGAAGGAGTACGAATGGCGCGCGACGGTGTCGGGGTCGACGCGGTGTCCCGCCGAGCCCATCGCCGCGGCCCACCCGGAGGCGCGCGCGATGTCGCAGGCGGCGTCGGCAGGCCCGCCGATGTAGGCGATGCGGACGTGGCCCAGATCGAGCAGGTGCATCGTCGCCTCGTACGCGCCGGCCCAGTTCGTCGCCCCGATGCTCATCGTGGCGGTGCGCGGGAAGTCGATGGGGTCGACCAAGACCATCGGGATCCCGACCGCGCGCAGCGCGCGTTCCCGGCCGGAGGAGTACCGCGTCGTGACTTCGATGACGCCCGCGCGGTGATGACTGGCGAGGGATCGCGCCCAGTCGTTCGGTCGCATCCGTGCGATCGAGTCCAACCGCCGTGTCACCAGGGCGGCCCCCAGATCTCCGGATGCCTCGGTGGCGCCGCCGAGGAACGAGAACATGTAGGGGTTCCGCTCATCGAAGGGGTCGACGAGAAGCTCGAACGTGGGTTCGGCGAGCTGAGCCGCCGAGAGCTGGCGTTCCGCGTGTGTCACGTAGCCCAGTTCCTCGATCACCTGTCGAACGCGGATGCGCGTCTCTTCGCCCACGCCCGCCCGTTCGTTCACGACCTTCGAGACCGTGCCGATCGACACGTGTGCTCGTTGCGCGATCGCGGCGAGAGTCGTTCGACGATCGGGCAGATCGTCGCCGAGCGCCGTCGCTCCGCGACCGTAGGTCATCACCACTGCCCCGGTCCTCTCCGTTGTCTTGCGGGTACGGATCCGAGCGTAGGGAGGGAGAAAGTTTCCGTCCACGATTGCGAAAACGTTTCGGAGTGGACGTCGCGAAAAGGTATCGGATACTCCCCACGCATCGCCGTTTTCTGATCTGCTCGGCGCCAGCAACCCGAAAGGAACTGCAATGTCGCAGCCGACGTCAACAAGGCGTTATCCCCGTATTCCGAGGGCCGCCGCCCTCCTCGCCACGATGGCACTGGGGCTGGCGGGACTGGTGGTGTCCGCCGCTCCCGCCTCCGCCTACCAACCGACCCCGGGATCGGTCTACGTGGCCGACAACCCGGCATCCTGCAACAAGCGCCCCTGCGTGCTGTACCCGAAGTCGGCGCAGCTCCCCGGCGGTCGCATCGTCGTCACCTTCGAGAACAGCCAGAGCGCGGTCGTGGGGCAGACCCTGCCCGTGTACTCCAGCGACGATCAGGGCGCGACCTGGCAGAAGCGGGCGGACATCAAGCCGCCGGCGCAGATGTCGACCGATCCGGCGGTGGCGAAGTACACCAGCAACTGGACGAACGCGCAGCCGTACGTGCTGCCGCAGGCGGTGGGCTCGCTCGCCGCGGGAACCCTGCTCGTGGCGTCGATCGTCTCGGGCGACGACGCGTACTACAACGAGCAGAAGGCCGCCAACGCCAGCTGGACGCCCTCGGGTGACGGCGACCGCCGCGACCTCGCGTTGGCCCTGTATGCGAGCTCCGACGGCGGCGACACCTGGCGGTTCGTCAACATCATCGCCGCGGGTGGCTGGCAGGGCGGGAGCGCCGGCGCGATCGGACGCACCTCCCAGGCCAACTCGACCCAGCAGGTCGACCCGCTCTGGGAGCCGCACCTGCTCGTGTACCAGGGGCAGCTCGTGGCGTTCTACAGCGACGAGAACGACTACCTCGGCTACGACAGCACGACGGGCGTTCCGACGATCGACCCCGACAACGCGACCGCGTCCGACTCCCGTGGGCAGGTGCTCGTGCACCGCACGTGGAACGGGCAGAGCGTGGCGTGGAGCGACCCGGTCATCGATGTCCCCGGTCTCACGGTCGACCGCGGCAACGGCAAAACGCAGATCGGCGGGGGTCGTCCCGGGATGACCACGGTGGTCCCGACCACCGATGGCAAATGGATGATCACGTACGAATGGTTCGGTGGTGGCGCCGACGTGCAGGTGCGCGTCTCCGACAGCCCTCTCACCTTCCGGTCCGCCACGGCGCGTGCGATCACCGACCTGCCCGTTCCGTCGGGCGGTCGGACCCTCGCGACCGGTGGCAGCCCCGTGCTGACCACCCTGGCCGACGGGCGGATCGTCTACAACGCGGCCGGTAGCGGGAGCGTGTGGGTGAACGAGAGCGGCCGCTCGGACGGCACGTGGAAGCAGTACCAGACCTCGATCGCCGGCGGTTACAGCCGCACCATCCAGCCCGTCAAAGAGACCGGGCGAGTGCTGATCTTCCAGGCGGCGTGGGCGGGTGGCAGCACCGGACCCATCGCCTACGCCGAGACCGACCTCGGCCGCTCGGCGGGCGACTACGTCACGCTCGTCAACCGCAAGACGGGACAGGTGCTCGCGCCCGTCGAGGGCAAGACACAGGATGCCAACCTCACGGGCAACGTGGCCGACATCGTCTCGCAGGCGCCCTCCACCGCCGACACCCAGCAGTGGCACGTCATCTCCAAGGGTTCCACCGTGACCTTCCTGAACAAGGCGGGTGGCCGCGCGGCGGGCATCTGGACCGGACAGGGCGTGGCCGGACGCCAGCTGGCGCAGTGGGTCGACGACGGCGGCGCGGACAAGGTATGGACGCTCGAGCCCACCAGCGACGGGTATCAGCGCATCCGTTCGACACGTAACTCCTCGCTGTACGTCACCGGCGCCCAAGCGGGCGGAGCGGTCACCGTCGAGAGCGCCCTGAGCGCGGGGACCGACGGGACGGGCGACGACGCTCAGGAGTGGAAGATCGTCACCACCCCGGCGCCCGACCTGGGGCTCACGGTCGACGTGTCGGCATCCACACGCAAGCTGGCGGGCAAGGCGTACGTGACCGTGAACGTGACCAACTCGTCGAAGGTCGCGATGGACGTGGGCATCGCGACCGCCTACGGCAGCAAGAGCTACACGTCCGTCCAACCCGGCAAGAAGGTGAGCGTGTCGTTCAACAGCACGAAGTCGTCGATCCCGGCGGGGCAGGCGACCATCACACTGTCGGGAACGGTCGGCGGCACCGCCGTGACCAGGCAGACCACGAGCGCGTACACCGCGCAGAACTGACACGGCACGGTGGGGAGGCGATCACCGCTCCCCACCGTATCGACCACCGATCGATGCACCCGAAGGACACATCCCATGAAGTTCCCCCACGCCCTCGGCGCGGCCACCCTGACGGGCGTGCTGCTCGTCAGCGGAGGACCAGCGCTCGCAGCCGTCGCCCAGCCCCGTCCGTCCGCCGACATCGATGTCGATGTCGACATCGTGCCGCTCACCACCCCCGGCGCGCTGACGATGTCCGTCGCTCCCGGACGCGCCACGCTCACCGAGAACGGTTCGACCGACACCGTGCGCCGGTTCACCGGGTCTCTCCCCGAGGTCACCGTCACCGACACTCGGACTCCCGACCAGCTCGCCGGCCACAGCGCGTGGTACGTGCTCGGAAGTTCCACGGCCTTCACGACGAGCTCCGGCAGCTCGATCGGGGCCGACCACCTCGGGTGGAGCCCGCGGCTCGTCGCCGGCGACGACGGCACCGTGTCGGTCGGCGGAGACGTCGGGACGGCGCTGGACCCGAACACCGGAAGCGACTCCGCCACCAATCGCGGTCTGGTCGATAAGGAACTGCTCTACCTCGGAGACGCGCAGTCCCTGCCCGCGGGTGGTACCAGCTCGACGGCCACCGCCGACCTCACCCTGAAGGTCGATCCGTCCGTCAAGGCGGGATCGTACTCCGCGGTCATCACCCTCTCCCTGTTCGAATGAACATCGGGTGGGGTGTGCCGGTTTCGAGGCGCGCCCCACCCGATCCCTGAATTCCTGGCCACTGCTCCGTGTCCACGAGGTTTTCATGATCGATCAACGCTCCCGCCGGGGCCTCGGCGCCCGCCTTGCCCTCCTGTGCGTCCTCGCGGTCGTGGCTGTCGTCGCGCTCAGCAGCGTTCCCTCCGTCGCCCGGGCCGCGACCGACGGCGTCACCTGGTCGGTCACCCCGGCCACGGGCGGGCAGCCCGATGCACGGTCGTGGGTCGAACTCTCCCTCGCCCCCGGAGAGAGCGCCCGGGAGCAGGCCGCGGTTCGCAACCTCAGCACCCAGACCGTCACCTTCCGGATCGCCGCGGCCGACGGTTACTTCACCGACACCGGTCGCTTCACCATGCTGCCCTCGACGGAGAAATCGGTCGACGCCGGCACCTGGATCAGCGCCCCCGATTCGGTGACCGTCGAGCCCGGTGCAACGGGAATCGTCGCCTTCACCGTGACCGTTCCCGACAACGCCACGCCGGGCGATCACGCGGCGGGGATCGCCGCGTCCGTCATGTCGACCGGGACGGATGCCGACGGTTCAGCCGTCAACGTCGAGAGCCGAATCGGGTTCCGCGTCATGACGCGCGTGAGCGGAGTGATCACCGCGTCGGCGAGTCTCGAGAACGTCGCGAGCGATTACGTCCTCTCGTGGAACCCCTTCCAGCCGGGATTGCTCTCGCTGACCGCCGACGTCGTGAACACGGGGAACGTGCGACTGCGCATCGACGGCACCGCCATGGCACAGGGCGTGACCGCGCCTCTGCAGTCCGGGGATGACGGTGAGCAGGAACTGCTCCCGGGTGAGCGACGGCGGGTCACCGTCGCCCTGACCGACATCTGGCCGGTCTTCGTCGTGGGGGCCGAGCTCGTCGTCACCCCGACCGCCGTCGCGCCCGACGGCGTGTCGATCGCCGCCTCGCCTGTGACCGGCTCCGTCACGGTCGCCGCGCTCCCGCTGCCGCAGCTGATCACCCTTCTGGGTGCGGCGCTCGTCTTACTCGTCCTGGCAGTCGCTCGTGTTCGGGCGCGTCGGCGCGTCGCTCGACTCGTCCAGAAGGCGAGAAACGAGGGGCTGCGCGAAGGCGCGGAGGCAGCAGCGGGCCCGGCGACCTGAGCCGTCGCTGGCGCGGAACCCGGACCCCCACCCGTCAGTTCCGCGCCAGCGGTGATACCGCGCCGAGGGAGCGGCGCCCATCACCGAGGGCGCTCCGGCACGCAGCCGGGGCGTCTTCGCGGGCCTCAGCCCGCCGACGCGTTGTCGCGTGCGCGTCGCCGTGCGGGCGAAACTCCTGAGATTCCTTGCGTGCGCTCGGGCACAGCGAGCTCTGGCGCGGGGATCGAGGCCCCGGGGGCCTGATTCTCAGGAGTTCCGCACGCCCGTCAGCGCGCGTCGAGCGCGCGGAGATACCGCCGCGTCATCCATGCCTGCACGACACGGCCGAGCGGAGCGCCCACGCGGGTGAACCAGCGGCCCGGGGCCGAGAATGCGGCGATCTCGAACACCACGTCGCCCGAGGGCCGCAGCGTCAGTGTGAAGCGTTCCTCGCCGCGCTCGGGGTGTCCGGGAAGCGTGCCGTAGGCGAAACCCGCGGTCGTGGCGGTGCGCTCGGCCCACACGATGAGACACGGGATCCGGAAGCTCAGGATGCCGAGCCCCAACCGCATCGTCACGCGGTCGCCCTCGCGCAGCGGGGTGTGCGGCATCTCCACCCGCGCCCCGGCCCGTCGCTGGGCCTCGCCCGCGAGGAGGGCATCGGCGGCGCGCGCGAAGACTTCGGGACCGCTGCCGATCACGCGCTGCGCGCGAACGTGGTGGTAGCCCGGCGGCATCTCCCCGGCGGTCGCGCCGACCTCGTCGTAGGTCAGGTCGTCCATGAGGGCCACGGTAGTCGGGCGGTGGGGTTACGGGGGTGGTTCGCGGCGGTGCCGCGGTCCCGCGTCAGCCGTCCGCTTCCGCCGCGGCCTCGCGCAGACGGCACCTCGCGGGCACCGCCGATGTCGGAGGGGGCTGCAAGGATGGCGGCATGATCGACTTCCGCGCAGCGCGACCCGCCGATGTCGGGGCGATGGTCGAGGTGCAGAACGCGATTCATCGCGCGGGGCTTCGGCCGTCGCCGGTCGACGCGGCCCTCGTCGAGGAGCGCTACTTCGACGCCGAGCACGGGATATCCTGCACCGTCGCCGACCGCGACGGAGGGGTGGTGGGCTTCCAGTCGCTCACGCGCGCATGGCCGGGCAACCCGTACGGGGTCGAGGAGGGCTGGGGCATCATCGGCACCCACATCCATCCCGAGGTCGGCCGCAGCGGGATCGGCCGCAGCCTGTTCGCGCGATCCCTCGCCGCAGCCGAGGCCGCGGGCCTCCGGCACATCGACGCGACCATCGGCTCCGACAACGCGCCCGGGCTCTCTTACTATCGCGCCATGGGGTTCGTCCCGTACCGCGACGGCGACGGGGCGATCCCGCACCGGTTCGACCTCTGACCCCCGAATACGCTGAGATCATGGCCCTGTCCCCTACCGGATCGATCGCGTGATCGACGTCGCCGAGCACCTCGCCGCGGTCCTCGAGCGGGTCAGTCCTCTCGTCCCCGAGATCCGGGCGGTGGGATCCGCGCGGGGCCGGGTGCTGCGGCATCCTGTTCTCGCGAGAGTCGACGTGCCGGGATTCGACAGCTCCGCGATGGACGGGTTCGCGGTGCGTGAGGTCACCGGTCCGGTCACCCTGCGCGTGATCGCGGATCTCCCCGCGGGGACTCGGGAAGACCCGAGAATGGATGCCGGCGAAGCCGCCCGCATCATGACGGGCGCGCCCGTGCCGACCGACGCCACCGCGGTCGTCCCGTTCGAAGACACCGAGCGCGGGCTCGCCGGGGGCCTCGGGGACGTCACCGTCCTTGTCGCCCCGCGCGGGCCGGGAGCCCACATCCGCCGTCGTGGTTCGGATGTGCGAGAGGGCGACCTCGTCGTCGCGGAGGGCGTTCGGTTGACCGCCGCTCGACTCGGTGCCATCGCGGCGGCGGGTGTCGGGGCGATTTTGGTGTCGCGTGCGCCGCGCGTGGCCGTGGTGTCGACGGGCTCGGAGCTGCAGCCCGCCGGCGAACCGCTGCGCCGCGGGCAGATCCCCGAGTCGAACAGCGTGCTCCTCGCCGGTCTCGCCGAAGAGGCCGGGGCCGAGATCGTGCTGCGTACGAGCGTCGGAGACGAGGGCGACGGGCCGCGCGAGGCCATCGTCGCCGCCGAAGCCGCGGGCGCGGACGTGGTCGTGTTCTCGGGAGGAGTCAGCGCGGGCGCGTACGAGGTCGTCAAGAACACCCTCGGCGATCTCATGCGCTTCGACCGCGTGCGCATGCAGCCGGGCAAGCCCCAGGGCTTCGGGAGCACGCCCGAAGGCACCCTGCTGTTCGGGCTGCCCGGCAACCCCGTGAGCGCCGCGGTCTCGTTCGAGCTGTTCGTGCGACCGGCGCTCCGCGCCCTCGAGGGCGACGCGGATCTCGGCCGCGAGACGCTGCGCGTCGCGCTCGCCGTGGACCGTCGGGCCCGACCCGAGCGCGTGCAGTACGTGCCGGTGCGCCTGGACTGCTCCGATCCCGCCCGCTGGACGGCCTCGCCGACCGTGCACGGAACCCGGGGGCTGGGGGATGCCGACGGTCTCGCGATCATCCCGCCGAGCGACCGCGATGTCGAGGCCGGCGAGCTCGTGACGGTGACGCGGTGGTGACGCGTGACCCGGTGGTGACGGTGACGGGTGACCCGAGGGTGATGGGTGACCCGGTGGTGACGGAAGACGCGGCGGCCACCGTCGACGCGATCCTGCTCGCCGGCGGCCGCGCGTCGCGCGTGGACGGCGCCGCAAAACCGCTCTTCGAGGTCAACGGTCGGACGCTGCTGCGCGCGGGGTACGAGGCGGTCCGCGCGGGCGGCGCGCGGAAGATCGTGGTCGTCGGCCCGAGGCTCGACGACGACCTCGCCGTCACGTGGACGCGGGAGGATCCGCCCTTCGGCGGACCGGTCGCCGCGCTCCTCGCCGCTCTCCCGCACGTGGAGGCCGAGGAAGTCCTCGTCCTCGCGTGCGACCTGCCGACAGCGGGCCCGGCCGTGGCGGCCCTGCCCGACCCGCTCCCACCCGCTGTCGACGGGGCGTGCCTCGACGATGGTCGGCGTCAGTGGCTCATCGGGCGGTACCGGACTGCGGCGCTGCGGGCGGCGGCATCCGGTCTCCCCGATCGAGGACGGGATGCCGCGATGCGCGCGTTGCTCGGCGGACTGCGCATCGAGCCGGTCGCCGTCGACCCGGCCCTCACGCGCGACGTCGACACGTGGGACGATCTTCGAGCAGCCCGAGGAGGAGCCATGACCGAGTCCCGCACCCTGCCACCCGAGGCCCTGAACGACTGGAGCGCCGCTCTCGCCGAGCGCTTCGGGCTGAGCGAGGGCGACATCCCCATCTCGCTGATCCTCGACCTCGCGCGCGACGTCGCGAACGGCGTGGCCCGCCCGGCCGCCCCGTTGAGCGCGTTCGTCGCGGGGCTCGTCGCCGGTCGCGCCGGGGGGTCGCCGGCCGACACCGAGGCGGCTGTGGCCGCGGTCGTCGAGATGGCGCGCGGGTGGGAGAACCGCTAGCCCCGGCCGATCACGTCGACCGCGAGGCCCCCGGATGCCGCGTGCAGTCGCGCATCGTTGGTCCAGAACGCCGTGCATCCTGACTGCCGAGCGATCCCGAGATGAAGGGCATCCGCTGTTCGCAGACCCCGATACCGGGCACGCAGCAGCGCCGCGTCGAGGTAGACATCCGGTTCCACCGGAAGTAGCTCGAACGCGTCGAAGGCGGCCCACATTCGCAGCTGTGCCTCGGCGTCGGCATCTCGCATCGGCCCGACGAGCGATTCGAGAACAGTCAGCGGGCTGGTCGCCATCGGTTCCTCCGCTTCGGCGAGGGCTGAGCGCGCACGCTGGCCGACGTGGTCATCGCGCTCGACGGCGTAGATCACCAGGCAACTGTCGACGTAGATCACGCCCCGGAGGCTCGATTCTCCGCGACGATCGCCTCGATCTCGTCGACCGGTCGGGCTTGCTCGGGAGTCAGAGGATGCTCCTGAAGCCAGGTCGCGAAGGCGTTTCGCGGACGCGGCGGTGCGTCATCGATCGGTACCAGCCGCGCGACCGGGACGCCGCGTCGCGCGATCGTCACCTCGGCCCCCGACTCGGCATCGGCGATGAGCTTCGAGAGGTTGTTCCGCGCTTCGAGGACGTTGTACATCATGCCGACAACCTAGCCAGGCAGCTGGCTAGATCGAGGTGCACAGGTGCGGATTTCACCCCTCGGCTGCAGGAGCTCGTCCGAAGGGCGCGCCTCACCGCCCCACGTACTCACCGCGGGGCCGCAGGCGCATCGGCCGCTCGGCGTACTCGGCCCGGATGTGCGCGATCCAGCCCCCGAGGCGTCCCTCGACGAAGATCGTGCTCGCGGCGTCGTCGGGAAGCCGGGCTCCGGATGCCAGGGCCGCCAGCGCGAGATCCACGTTCGGCCGTAGGCGCGTGCGGTCGGAAACGACGTCGCTGAGGCGGCGCACGGCATCCATCGTCCGCTCCCCGTTGGGAAGACGCGCGACGAACGAGAACAGGGCGTCGGACCGGTCGTCGATCCCGGGGTAGAGCGGGTGACCGAAGCCCGGGATGCCGTTGCCGTCCTGCAGCGCTTCGGTCAGCGCCCGCTCGGGTTCGAGGCCCCGCCGTACGCGCGCCAAAAGCTGCGCCGTCCGCGCCGCCGCGGAGATGTGCAGCGGGGAGTCCGCCGCGCCGAGGGAGGCGCTCACCGCCGCGTACCCGTCGGCCCGCGCCGACGCGGCCACGCGCGCGGCGAAGGTCGACACCGCCAGGTCGTGGTCGATGAGCAGGATCAGGGCGGCGTTGACGGCGGCCACGGTGGCGTCGTCGGCGGGTGCGCGCCAGGCGCTCGCGAGCGACCGGGCGATGTCGCGATCCGGGTCTCCGCCGAGGGCGACGGGCAGGCCCGTGAGCAGGGTCCACCCGATGCGGTGCAGCGTGGCCGGGCTGGCGTCGTGGCGCAGGGGATCGTCGGCGGCGAAGCCGGTGAGGGCCGCGCGCAGGCGATCCATGGCGCCCGCGTTCGGAGGGAGCGCGGCGACCATCTCCCGCGCGCTGCCGATCGCGGGATCGGGGGCGTCCTCGCGCGCGGACTCCCAGAGCCACTCCACGATCTCGGCGAACGGGCGGTCGGTGAGATCACGGGCGCGGCGGCCGCGGTACAGCAGCTCGCCGTCCTCGATGTCGGCGATGTCGGTGTGCACGACGGCGAGGGGCATCCCCGTGGTCGGGTGGACGACCGCAGGCGCGGTGCGGCGGCGCGCTCCGGCGAACGTCTCGACCTCGAGCGCGTCGAACGTCGAGCCGTGCGCGTCGCGCTCGCGGCGGAGCAGTCCGCGCGAGACGTACGCGTACACCGTCTGCGGCTTGACGCCGAGGCGGGCGGCGACCTGGGCGGCCGTAAGACGGGGAAGAGGGGATGACATATTGATCCGATCAACGTTGACGCTGTCGCCGTCATGTTCGCACACTGAGCGCATGAGCGACCTGATCGATGTGCCCCGCGGACTGAACGGCGTCGTCGCCGCCGAGACCGCCATCAGCGATGTCAACGGCGACGCCGGCTTCTACCACTACCGCGGTCACTCGGCCACCGACCTGGCCCGCGAGCGCTCGTTCGAGGACGTCTGGCACCTGCTCGTCGTGGGCGAGCTCCCCGACTCCGCCGCATCCGCCGCCTTCGCCGAACGCCTCGCGAACGTCCGGACGGACCCCCGGATGCCGGACCTCCTCGCCGCGGTCGCGCACCACACCGACCAGCCTCTCGCGCGACTCCGCGCGGCGTGGACGCTCGCGGCATCCGTTCGCCGGTCTTCCCCGCTCTACGACCTCGGCGAGGAGGAGCGGCTCGACGAGGCGCTCGTCTTCGCGGCGATGGCCCCGGCTGCTCTCATCGGCGGAGGACCGGAGGCCCGGGGCGGCGTGGTCGCCGACTACCTCGAACGGGTCACCGGGGTCGCGCCCGACGCCGCGCACGAGCGCGCGCTGACGGCCTACCTCATCGCGGCGATGGACCACGGCTTCAACGCCTCGACGTTCACGGCTCGGGTCATCGCGTCGACGGGGGCCGACATGGCATCCTGTCTCACCGGTGCCGTCGGCGCCCTGTCCGGACCTCTGCACGGGGGAGCGCCGGCGCGGGCACTCGACAGCCTCGATCGCGCCGGGGTCGACCCGGAGAGCTGGATCGCCGGGGAACTCGCCGCGGGACGACGCCTGATGGGGTTCGGGCACGCGGTGTATCGGACGGCCGATCCGCGATCAGAGCTCCTGCGCGAGGTCGCGTGGGGCCTCGGCGGAGACCGCGTTGAGCAGGCGCTGGCCTTCGAGGAGGAGGCCGAGCGGCAGTTGGCGCTGTACCGCCCCGATCGCCCCCTGCACGCGAACGTCGAGTTCTTCGCGGCCGTCGTCATGGAGCAGTGCGGGATCCCGCGTCACCTGTTCACGCCCACCTTCGCGCTCGCGCGGACGATCGGCTGGACGGCGCACGTGCTGGAGCAGGCGCGCGACCCGAAGATCATCCGCCCGTCGGCGCGGTATGTCGGGCCCGCGCCGGCTCCGCGGACGGGCCTCTGAGCCGGCTCATCGCGTTCTCTGGCCGAACTCCTCAGCGCCCGTTGCGCTTCGGGGTCGAGCCGTTCCCGGGCCCTTCACCTCGGGGTGGGACCGTCACGTTCGGCGCGCCTCCGGGTGCCGCCGGCCACCCCACCCCCACCCCTGAGGACGACCGTGAACTCCCGCCCCCGCCGCGCGCCATCCGCGCGCTTGCTCTCCGCCGCGCTCGTCGCCACCGCGACCCTCGGCACCCTCGGCTTCGGCGCCACCGCCGCGCAGGCCGCCACCGATCCCACGCTGCAGCCCACTCTCACCGCGCAAGATCACGCGATCACCGACGTGCCCGGGCTCGTCAACGGCCGCGAGCTCGGCTCGTTCACCGGCGCCGGGGGGCAGACCGTGAACGCGTCGCGACTGCTGCGCACCGAGTCGCTCGACAAGATCACCTCCGCCGGGGCCCAGACCCTCGCCAGCGAGTACCACGTCGACCTCGTCATCGACCTGCGCACTCCCGCCCAGGTCGCCGCCAAGCCCGACGTCGCGATCCCCGGGGCGCAGACGGTGAACATCTCGATGTTCGGCAGCGACGGCAACTACAACGACGACACGGCGATGTACCACGACCTCGTCGACAAGGGGTACGAGAGCCCGTCGTCGCCGGGCGTCATGATCAGCGCCTACGCGCAGATCCTCCAGCTGCTCTCGACGCACACCTCGGGCACCGTCCTCATCCACTGCTCGCACGGCATGGACCGCACCGGCACCGTGATGGACCTCCTCTACCGCATCCTCGGCGTGAGCAGCTCCGACATCCTCCACGACTATCTGCTGTCGAACACGCAGCTCGGCGTCACCTGGGCGACGCCGGACCTGCTGCAGGGCACCTTCGAGGGGGACATCGCGAAGAAGTACGGCGGTCTCGACTCCTACATCGCGAAGACCATCGGGGTGTCCACCGACGAAGCGGCCGCCCTCCGCTCCCGGTTCCTCGTCTCGAACGATGCCACCGCCTCGGCGATCCGCGTCGGGGGAGTCGACGTGCCCCTCGGCACGGCGTCCGGCGCCGGGGGTGCGACCGTGACGGCACCGATCGCCGCGCTCGCGGCATCCGATGTCCAGGTGACGACCTCGAGCGCCGCCGCCACCTCGGCGATCACCGTCTCGGGACAGACCGCCACGATCACGATCACGGCGCAGGACGGCGCGACGACGAAGACCTACACGGTCGCCGTGGCCGCCCCGGCGATCACCCTCGCCGGAGGGACCGACCTCGTGGCCGGCTCGACCGTGCACCTCGGCGGGGCGGGCTTCACCGCCGGAGCGTCCTACGACGTCGTCGTGCACTCGACCCCGACGGTCATCGGTCGGGTGACCGCCGCGGCCGACGGCTCGGTCTCGGCCGACCTCACCCTGCCGGCTTCTCTCGCGACCGGCGCGCACGCGCTGTTCCTGGCCGACGCGCAGGGGGACGCCGTCAGCGCGGCGCTGCCGATCACCGTGAGCGCCGCGACCGTCGGCACGACCGCGGCGGCCGGCCCCTCGGTCGCGACCGGCGGAACCCTGCTCGCGCAGCCTGCGCCCTGGCCGGGGATCGCCCTCGGTGCCCTCGGGGTCATGCTGCTGGCGGCGGTGCTCGTCTCGCGCGTCGCCCGGGCACGTCGGGCTCGCTGAATGCGGATTCTGCGGCGGTGGCGGCGAGGGGACATCCTC